>Ga0209573_1000394_pt1 | contig 95298 bp, 59 predicted proteins | sample TNRBio252014_DNA_FD_185870 | JGI IMG/M metagenome (GOLD analysis project Ga0209573, IMG submission 185870) | Wastewater treatment Type I Accumulibacter community from EBPR Bioreactor in Madison, WI, USA - TNR Reactor_6/25/2014_ DNA (SPAdes)... | ecosystem: Engineered > Bioreactor > EBPR >...
TCACCAGAAGGCTTCTGCCGAGGCCCCATAGCTATTGCCGAAAACAACCTCTACGCAACTGAGCAAAACGGCCGCCTCATCAGCGCCAACCTACCAAACGGCACCCTAATCAAAGAATTTGACTTCAAAGAAACCATCCGCAACCCCCTAACCCTTTTCGGTGATACGCTATTTATATCCACCACACAAAAACGAATTTATGCTGTGAACACAAATAAATTCAAGTAGACAATTATTTTTTTCAGGGATATCGACGAGCACAAACTACCTTAAAATAAAATGATGGTGATGACTCAAATCATGAATAAAAAGACGCCACCATTCATCGAAAATTAGAACTCAAATTCTTAAAACAAAAAAGAATTAGTGAATTTTCACAAAACCCAATGAAGACTAAAAGCAGAAAATATGCGATTTGTGCTTATCTTTAATTTTGAACTCAAAATATACTTCAATTCACTCAAGGAGGCAAGCAAAAACTTCAATTTAGAAGTAGAGCAAAGAGAGGCTTTGCTCTATTTTGGAATTTAGGTTAAATTATTTTTTGAAATAGGCTAAAATTTCGCTTGAAATTTGTGGCACTACTTTCATACCCATTTCAGATCTTAGGCTTTCTGTTGCGCATACACCGGCAGCTACCGAATTTCTTGCATCGATCGGTGATACACTTGGGGTTACGCCATTCAAAATATATTGAATAAAACCTTCTACAATTTTTGGGTCTGCGCCGCCATGCCCGCCAGCAGAATTATTAAAAGTATAAACGATATCTGGGGTTGCAGAAAAATCAGCGTTTCGTGTTGTTTTAACATGAATGGCAGAACCATTTTTAGAATCTATATTTTCTAAACGACCCTTGGTACCAATAAAAGTATAATTACGACTGCTATCTGGCGTATAATGGCACTGAGTATAGGAACATTGCACCCCATTATCTAATTGCATTAACATCATATTATGATCTTCGACATCAATAATAGGCGATAATTTATTTTGAGATAAGGGCGGCCAATTTTCATTGCTCCAACTAGTTGCTACGCCCTTTTCACTTGGGTCTCTGCGACCACAATTTTGATAGACAGATAGCTTACCCATTGCAGTCACTTTTCGACTATAACCCCCTGATAACCAATGGATAACATCTATATCATGAGCCCCTTTTTGCAACAATAACCCATTTGAATATTTTCTTTCGCTATGCCAATCTTTAAAATACGCATCTCCACCATAGCTAATAAAATGTCGACACCAAACCGCTTGCACTTTACCAATAATATCGTTGTCAATAATTTCTTTCATCTTTAATACAAATGGCATATAACGCATATTATGGCCCACGAAAACTTTTGAACCACTTTTTCTGGCGGCATCTAAAATGCGATCACAACCTTCTATGGTAATTGCCATAGGCTTTTCTAGGTATACGGCTTTGCCTGCCATTAGAGAATCAACCGCCATTTCTTCATGTAAGTAATCAGGTGCCGTAATAAAAACCGCATGGATGTCTTTATCTTGCAAAACCTGGTGATAGTTTTCACTCAAATAATAGTCTTTGTGACCGACTTTTTCAGCCCACTCTTTAAAGTTTCGAAAAGAATCTTCCTCAATATCCACGGCTGCCTTTAAAACCAACCCTCTCGAAGGCTGGTGGGCTAACCTAGCCAAACCACCACGACTTGCGGCCCCTATCACTGCGAAATTTATGTTTTTCATAGCATCTCCTTTTGTTAGTTTTTAAATATAATATAGGAACTTTTAATCTTAAAAAAATGGCAAAAAATGAACAATTTTTGTAATATATTGATATTTTAGGCAAAAGGAGACAAAAAAGCGTATTAGGGGTACACAGATAACACCGTTTTAGCCCATTCATAGAAACGCATATAATGGTCTCTAAAAACGAGCTAATTTGAATGGAAGAATTGTTTAGAATTGCCCCAAGGGGTCAGCGCCGATGGTGCCTTCTAGGCTTTTTAGATAGGCTAGACTTTGTACTTTTTTCTTCATTTTTATTGCGGTCTCTAATTTTTGCTTTAGAGAAAGCTCTTCTGACATTTCAGAGCCACTATAACGCTCCATATTTTCTTGTAAATAGGCAATATGGCGATTCCATAAGCGAATATCTTTTTGTTGTTTCACCAACAATCTTTCATTATACCAATCTGAAGCAAGCATTGATTCTAAGGTAAACATTTTTCTAAATTCCTTAGAATGCACCGTCAAACCTTCATAACTGCCATTTGCCATAATCATTAGCAAAGCTTTCAGCGGAGGGCATGCTTCTTCTATGCTACCATCATCAATATAATTTTGAGCAATTTGTTTGTGGCTTTCAACAATGTTGTTTATTCCATCTACAAAATCAGCCATGCCTTGCGTTTCAGGTTTTAAAAATTCTTGATTAAAAACGGCAATGGGGTTGTTAAAAATTCGACCTAAATAAAGTTGTGCAAATTTTTCATTGATACGATAACCTAATCGGCTTGATAATACGGTTTTGCCTTTGTATTTAAAGTCATTAATTTTTTCAAGGCAACCATCTTCAATGAGTTTGACAGCATTTTTTTCTTCTTTGGTCATGCGACAAAGAATCTCTGGAATTAATAAACTAATATCATGATCTACTTTAATTTTGCCAACATAATTTGCCGCGGTTGTAAAACCATCATAGCCCGTCAAAATATAGGAAACCAAGGTATTATTTAAATCAGCTGTTGCTAGTAAAGCGTTAAAGGGGCCTTTTGTTAAAGCACCTTCAGAACCGGCACCGGTTGTGGATGGGGATTTACCCGTTAAAGAGCTTATATAATCCATAAATAATTCAGGTAGTTCTTGGTAGTGAATAGGGTTGTAAACGGCTAAATTTCTTACCCCTGGTTCTGTTGGGTTTAATCTACGGCCTGGCAAAACATTATTTACGACCATAATTGGGTTTTCATCTGCTGGAACTTTTCTTTGCAAACGAACCCCCATTTCGCCAATATATTTATGAATAGGGGCAACTAAATCTTGGCGGGTTTGTAGGTAACGCACATTTTTAGTTGGTTTGCCATCCACTATTCGCGGGTAGGCAGAGCAGATAAAATATTTGTCAGCACTTTGACTTGCGGCTTTTTCAATTAGATCTTTCATTGGTTTGGTGAATTTTACAAAATCAACCACCGAATCACGAATATTACAAGCATCTTTTGATGTCAACGGTTCATAGTTTGAAATGAAATTATTTTTACCCGCTAAATCTGATTCAGCCTGAATATCAAAACCACGCACCACAGCATCATCAGGTCTTTGAAAGAATCTATATTCACAATTCTCTACAATCTTTACATAGGCATTGGCATCTTTGCCTGTATGGCGCAATATTTTGTTAGGCACAACAACTGAAGCCGTAATATCATCTTCGATTTGCAATTTATCGGAGGCTACATAATCAGGACGCAATTGGAAAATTCGCCAATCCTTTTCTGCATCCACCCCTATTCTCAAATAGGAAGAAACCAATCGTCTATTCATTTTTAACTCATTACCACCTAAGCCATCTAATTTATCAACACTAAAATGGGCTTTCCAATCACTACCCAAAGTCTCTTGATGGTGTTTGATAATAAAGACTAAAGAACGAATATGATTAGGTATCGACCTTAGCCATTTGTTATATTGAGGGGTATACACTTCAGAAGGAGTCAAAAGTTTAATAATAGAGCCTAAAGAGCGTTCTTTGCCTAGAAAAGGTCTTTTTTCTTTTTGTTTATCAAAGTCTTTTTTATCTTTGAATCTTTTAGAATAGTCTTTCGTAATTATTTCTTCGGCGGCAGCTAAGTCTTTTTTAATGTCTTTGATAAAAAAGCTTTTGTAAATAACAGAATAATCGATTGACTTAGAAATCTCTGATTTACCGCCACCTGAAACTGTTGCGGGTTTATGAATTAAAGTGCCTTCAGCGCGAGTACCGATCAAGCGCCAATAGGTGCCTGACGGGTGTTGTTCCATACGCACTTTAAACCCAGAAGGGTACATATATACTTTAGATGGCAACAGCTTTAATGTTTTTACCGCACTATTTAATTGCCAAGTTACCGTTTGTTTTACGATATCAAATTCAGTATCTTCAGGAACATAAATTATACTTGGAAAATTTTTGTCTATGCCGTATCCGTCAACCTGAAAGTCGATAAAGGTTTTGTATTTTTTCTTTAAATCTGCAAAACTATAGGCAATATTTTTATCTTGTGAATAAATTCTAAAGTTGGATTCTTTAAATACGGCAGGTAATCTTTTATTGGCAAAAGCAATGGCACCGCCTGCGTGTTCTTCTTCAGCAAGACCTAGTAAATTGGCTGCAAAAGAAATCTGTGTCTTAACCTCTTTTTTACAATATCCAAAATAATTATCAGTTAATATTGTTAAAATAACGCCATCTTCTGTACGACAAGTTATCTTAAATGAATCGCCATTATTATAAAGTTCATTTGGTGACTTCCAACACATACCATCACGAATTTGTCTAGGCGTTGCCTGTTTAATGTTAGGCAAACCCAAGTCTTTTTTCTTTAAAGTTTTAATATGGGGCGCTAACAACACCAGACCCGTATGGCCAGAAAATTGTTCAATATCTAAGCCAGAATCATTTTCAGGCAAATGGGGGTCGCCAGCATTCCCAAAAATAGACTCTACAAAATCCAAATTAGAAACTAAAGAACCCGGTACAAAAAATCGAATTTCCATGCGTTTTCTTGGGGCGATGCCTGGTATTTCAGGGCATACAAGCGGGCGAATCATCAGCGAAACAAAACACTCGGCTTTATTCTTTTGATTAGAAGTATAAGGTAATCGCAATAAATCTTTTGGTGGCTTTAAAGCTTCTGCCAGTAAATTAGCAAACACCGCTTTTGGCACCGATTTTTTATCCATCGGCACAGGCAACCCACCTTCTGCAACATGAAAAACGCCGACGGTTGTGCGTCTATCACTCGCAGGGTTATGCAGAACACCTTGTTCAATTTTGTAGCTATACAGATGATTGGTTATGAGGCTATCTTTATTAGGCGGAAACGACATAGCGCGCGCCAAACCATGGCGATCTAAATCAATTGATTTATTTGGTAATCGAATGGAATCCGGTTTGCAAACATCTGACAAATGGTCATTGATAAAATTTTGAATTCGCTGGTCAATTGGGCATTGATACTTTTTCAAAAGTTGTGCACGAGCTCTAACCTTTTTAATTAAATCGCTTGCAGAAGAGAAAAAATGAATGTCTTTATTTGATTCTGACAAAGGCAAATTATTGGCTGCCAATTTTAGATTTACATATCGCTGCAGTTGATCATCTTGATCTTCTTCTTGTTTATTTGAGACAAAGCCGATGGCGCGTTTTAAATCTTTCACAAATATTCCTATCTATCATTGAAAGTAATGAAATTAAAAAACAAAGGCCTGTGATTTTAAGAGATTTAGAAAATGCTTCAAGAACACTTAAACAATTTAAAAGAATTACTATTCATTTTCAGCAGGTAAACACCATTTGCCTAGAAACCTCCTATAACTTTAAAAGAAATGATTCGTTCAGAACATAATTTTATACCTTTTTTAGGCAGAACCTCTATCATACTTAGCTAATATTACTAGTGTTGCAACTAGCAGTTTGTTAAGTGACCCGTTGGTCATTAATGCATAAGGAAACAATTTCATTTATGTTAGATTTTTCGCGACTAGAAAAACAAATTCAATTTATATTGGAAATTGATAAATTAAAGCAAGTTTTTAGACAAACATATCTACTAGACCAAACGCGTCGTGAAAATGATGCTGAGCATTCTTGGCATTTATCGATGTTAGCCTTATTTTTAAGTGAGCATTCAAACAGCCCAATTGATGTTAAGCGAGTTGTGGAAATGGCATTAATTCATGATATTGTAGAAATTGATGCGGGGGATACATTTGTATATGACACAGTACACGCTGAAACCCAAAAAGCTCGTGAGAAATTAGCTGCGGAACGCATTTTTAACCTTTTGCCTACTGATCAAAAAGATTATCTCTATGCTCTATGGGTAGAATTCGAAACCTCACAAACGCCAGAGGCAAAATTTGCTAGAGCGATAGATCGCGTGCAACCACTGCTTCATAATTGTTACACAAAAGGTCGCGCTTGGAAGGCACATGGGGTAAAATTGTCGCAAGTTTTGGAGCGCAATAAGCATATTGAAGACGGTTCGAAGGAACTATGGGAATTTATGAAAATACAAATAAAACAAGCCGTTGCCAATGGTTATTTAGAAGATGACCTTGAGAAAGTGAAATTATGATTACCGCAATAGTAATTCCTGCGCGATTTGCAGCCACCCGCTTACCGGGCAAACCTTTACGCATGATTGCTGGCAAACCAATGATTCAGCATGTTTATGAAAAAGCAATTGCCGTTAAGGAAGCAAACTTGGTTATCGTCGCAACGGATCATAAAGGTATATTTGATGTCGTAAAAGGTTTTGGTGGCCAAGCCATTATGACTTCACCAACTCATCAAACGGGTACTGACCGAATTGCCGAAGTTGCTTCGCAAATCAATTGCGATATTATTGTGAATGTGCAGGGCGATGAGCCATTAATAAAACCGAGTACGATTGCGTTATGCGCCAAGCCATTACTAGAAAACCCACAAGAAGTTATGGCAACACTCAAACACAAATTATTTTCAAAAGAAGAAATCAACAACCCAAACTTTGTCAAAGTTATCGCTGACAAAAACGATTATGCCATTTATTTCTCTCGCTACCCTATCCCTTACGCTCGTAATGAAATCGGGTTTCAATGGTATAAACATATTGGAATTTACGCCTATCGTAAAAAATTTCTCCTTGACTATGCTAAAATGCCTCAAACATCGCTTGAAAAATCAGAGTCGTTAGAGCAATTGCGAGCCATTGAAAACGGCTACCGCATTAAAATTTTAGAAACAGATGATATTCCAGCTGGTATAGACACAGAAGAAGATCTTAAAAAAGTACAAACACTCATAGAAAGACCTTAAATGAAAAAAGTATCCATCAATAAGTCAGTTGCGTGCGGCAATGGGCCTCTCATGATTATCGCTGGGCCATGTAGTATGGAAAGTGAAGCACTAGTCATGCATGTTGCTGAAACCATGAAAAAAATTACAAGCAAATTTAAATTGCCGTATGTATTTAAATCTTCATTTGACAAAGCCAACCGTACATCGATTAAATCGTGGCGTGGCCCAGGTTTAGAAGAAGGCCTAAAATTATTAGAAAAAGTAAAAAAAGAATTGGAAGTACCAGTGTTAACCGATATTCACGAAATCTCTCAGGTAAAATCTGCCGGTGAAGTTTGTGATGTCTTGCAAATACCGGCTTTTTTATGTCGCCAAACAGATTTGCTCATTGCAGCAGCCGAAACGGGCAAAACCGTTAATGTTAAAAAAGGACAATTTTTAGCACCTTGGGATATGAAAAATATTGTCGAAAAACTTGTAGAAGCAGGTTCAGAAAAAATATTATTAACGGAACGCGGCGCTTCTTTTGGTTACAATACTCTGGTTGTAGATATGACTTCTTTTCCTATTATGCGTCAATACGGTTACCCCGTTATTTTTGATGCAACTCATTCCGTTCAACAGCCTGGCGGGTTAGGAAATGCCACTGGCGGTAAGCGAGAAATGATACCACACCTTATGCGTGCGGCGGTTGCAGCGGGTGTAGATGGTATTTTTATGGAAGTTCACCCTGACCCTGCTAAAGGTTTATCAGATGCAGCAACTATGTTACCGCTAGATAAAGTCGAAAAAATGTTAGAACTTATTCAAAAAATAAATGAATTGGTAGAGCCCATAAAAACTGGAATCGATACGAGAGAATAATCTAAAATCGCCTAAGATTCTTTTTGAGTTCTCCTATCTCGGTTTTTTTTAAGTATTAGACCCTAAGTTCAGAAATTTCTTTTAAAAAAATTTCTTTTTCAACCCCTTTTTGGGCTATAATAATTTCAGGTATACTAGAAAGGTTTTTAGTAAAAACTTTGTAACTCTTTAGCTAATTATTAAAGATATTGACATTTTGCGATGTAGAGACATGTACGCTATCTCTATTTAGTGAATCTTTAGGGCGTTGGTAGGTACAAATTTTAATTCTTCGAGAGAGAGATTCCGCTTTATTTGCAAAATGAAAACTGCCTCCTTTTATTCATATCTACTTTTTTCGCCCAAATGGGCGTAACCGTTTACAGAAAGGTTTGAAGTTGAATTATAAGATTTTAATTATTGATGATGACCGATCCATTCATGAAGATTTCTCAAAGGTTTTAAACACTTCCCAAAGTGTTCACGAAAACAATATCAATGATTTAAGCGAAAGAATCTTTAATAATACAACGCATCGTAGTGTTTTCCCTCACTTTGAAATTCATTCTGCTTTTAGCGGTAGAGAAGCGATTGAAATGGTCAAAAAGTCTGTTCTGGATAATACCCCTTATGCCCTTATGTTTGTGGATGTCAAAATGGATGGCGATATGGATGGAATTGCAACCATACAATCTTTACGCAAGATTGATTCCAATATAGAAACGGTGATATGTTCGGCTTATGGTGCCTATACGCTTGAAGAAATGGTTTCTAAAATTCCACGCCCCGACAAATTATTATTTTTCAAAAAACCATTTACGGCAGTTGAGATTAAACAATTAGCCCATTGTCTATGTTTAAAGTGGAGTTCTCAAAAGAAAGATACGAGTTATATAGAAAATTTGGAGGTATTAGCGCATTCCAAATCACAAAATCTCAAAATATTAATTGATAGCGCAATCACTATTAACCAGACTCTAGAAACGAAGGAAGCATTTTTATCTGTTTTGGAACGAATATGTAACCATACCGTTTTTTGCGGAGGGCATGTTTTTTTAGTCAACGAAAAAGGAGAATTGTATTCCTCTGACATTTGGTTTTTTAATAATATTCAAAACATCGATGAACTGAAGAGTTCAACAAACAAAATTAGGAGGGTTTACCCTGGTGAAGATTTGCCAGGCAGATTATTAATAGAAAAAGAAACCATTGCCCTTTACAATGTTGAGCAAGAGAGTATTTTCAAAAGAAAAAAGGAAGCTCAAGTTGCTGGCATTAAAACAGTTGTTGGCATACCTGTTTTGTTAGGCAAAAGGGTGATGGGTACGGTTGAATTATATTCGCAAGTTGATGAAAGACTTGACATCAATTTGTTAGAAGTTTTATCGGAAACGGTGAATCTTTTAAGTCGAAGTATTGAGAGAAGCCTAATTGAAGAAGAGTTGATACATTCGCGAGAATTAGCCCTTTCTGCCGCAAAAGCTAAAAGTGAATTTTTGGCCAATATGAGCCATGAAATTCGGACTCCGTTAAATGCTATTTTAGGTTATACCCAAATTCTTTTAAAAAACAAAGAACTGCCAGAAATCACAAAAGACAATTATTTAACAGTGGTAGAAAAAAGTGGAAATCACCTGCTTGGGATTATCAACACGATTCTTGATTTAAGTAAAATTGAGTCAGGTAAATATTCTTTAAAAATAAAACCATTGAACTTAAAAGCATTATTAAACGAAATAAAATCAATGTTCATTGTTAAATGCGATCAAAAGAATGTTGCTTTTCGATTGGATATAAGCGATACAGTGCCACCTTTTGTAAATGGCGATATTAGCAAGCTGAGACATATATTAATTAATCTCATTAGTAATAGCGTAAAAAATACGGCCAAAGGTTCTATCATCATAACTGCTATGTGGGCGAAAAATACAATGACCTTTGAAGTCACAGATACGGGTTGTGGTATATCAAAGTCACACCTAAATGAACTGTTTACGCCATTTTTTCAGGTGGAGCAATTAGAAGAAAGAGAAGGTACTGGGTTAGGGCTTTCGATTGTTAAAAAAGAAATTGAGTTAATGAAAGGTAATATCAGCGTTGATAGCACTGTTAACAAAGGCACAACCTTTACTTTTCAAATACCGATGACCAAATCATTAGAGGCAAAAGACGATAGTAGTATCGCTCGCGTCATAAAAGAATTGGAGATTGGGCAAGAATGGCGCATTATGTTAATTGATAATGATAAAATTAACAAGGAGCTTTTGTCTGATCTATTTACACTTAATCATTTTAAGGTTTTTGAGAGCAATTATGATGAAAATGCAATCGAGTATGCCAAAATGAATAGACCGCATGCTTTATATTTTAATTTAAAATTTCCAATTGTTGGAAATAGCGGTATTTTGCTACGCATTAAGGATGTTTGCCCAGACATTATTTTTATTGGTATCACCTCTGAAATTAACGAAAATCATAGTGAATTAATCGCTAAAATTGGTTGCCAAGAAATAATATACAAACCATTTGACATTAACCTTGTACTACATAAGCTAGGCAAACTCTTGCCAATAAAGTATAAATATCAAGAAACCGCTGAACTAGAAGAGAATCCTGCCAAGAATATAGTGCTAGATTGGGAAGAAATTGGTAGAATAATATCAATGGAAGAACTGAATACCTTTTGGGATAATTTTTCCAACGGCAATTTGTCAGCAATTGAGTTAGCGGCACAAGGTCTGCGAGAAGCTAAACCTGCTTTAAAAGATTTGTGTAAAAAACTGATGGTTTGGGCAAAAGAATTTAACGATACAGAAATCGGGCTTTGTTTAGAGAAAATAGAGCAAATTAAGGAGCGTTTGGAATGAAAAGTGTGGGTAAAATTTTACTAGTAGACGACAACCCACAAAATCTAGGAGTTCTAACCGCAGTATTGAAAGCAGAGCAACACACCATTTTAGTTGCAACCGATGGTAAACGCGCCATAGAAGTCGCCAAAAAAGCTAAACCAGATATGATTTTATTAGACATTATGATGCCGGGTATGGATGGCATTGAAGTTTGTAATATTATAAAAGCAATTCCCGATCTTAAAGAAATTCCAATTATTTTTATAACTGCTTTATCAGATACAGATAGCATTACAAATGCTTTTGCCTCAGGTGGCGTAGATTATGTGGTGAAGCCAATTCGTGCAGAAGAAGTGCTTGCAAGAGTGCGCGCGCAAATGCAATTATATTTTATGCGCAAACAATTAGAGGCGCAAATCGAAATTAAAAGCCAGGAAATTATGGATACTAAAACCATTGCTATTAAAGCCGTGGCAAATTTAGCAGAAACCAGAGACCCTGAAACAGGTGCGCATTTACAAAGAGTACAATTATATATACGAGAACTCGCGAGAGAGTTAAGAAAAGCAAACCCAAGCTACAACGATTTGATTACAGATAATTATATTCAAGACTTATATGATTCCTCGCCGCTTCATGACATTGGCAAAGTGGGCATACCGGACAAAATACTATTAAAACCAGGCAAATTAACGGAACAAGAATTTGAGATTATGAAAACCCACGCTCAAATTGGTTATTTTTCTCTGCGTAGAGCCAAAATACCTGGCCGTGAAGATAGCTTCTTAAATGTGGGCGCAGATATTGCCTATGCTCATCACGAAAAATGGGATGGTTCTGGTTACCCAAGAAAAATCAAAGGCGCCGAAATACCTTTAGCGGGTAGATTGATGGCTTTTGTTGATGTTTATGATGCGTTAACTAGCCAAAGAGTTTATAAAAAAGCCTTTAGTCATCAAAAATCCAAAGGCATAATGTTAGATGAAATGAGAGGTCATTTTGACCCAGAAATTATTACCGTTTTTCTTTCCATTGAAGAATGGTTTAAAGAAGTCGCAGAAAAATATCGCGATGACGAAGACTGGGAAGTTTCGAGTTTAATTTAGCCTTCATCCATTGCGTGATGGCCATCGAGCCAAAATAAAGCCGCAAAACTTCCATCTAATCTAATTGAACTTTATCAAATTATTCCCTTAATAAAATTGTATCTACTCAGTGTGTTTTTATTTTTTTACAATTGGCGCAGTAGAGACGGGTTTGAAACCCGTCTCTACATGGTGAATCTAAAATTTGCTGCGTTGCATAAAATTATTTGTTTTGTTCCTCCGCTGGCAAAATCGTTTTAGGGTCAATTTTGAGTACAAACATTGATTTGTAATCCGAAGGTGCCCATAGAACATTGCGACGGGTATCCAAAGATGGGCAAAAGGTAATACTACCTACATATTGATTTGGTTTTGGCGCTTGAAATACCCACTCATTTTTATTAGTGTCAAAAGTTGCTTTAGCTGCGGTTTTGGTTATGGTTGTCAACACCCATTTGTTAGCGGCAGGGTCATATGCAACCTGCCGATTATTTAAAAACCCCATACCAAATAAGACCAAATCAACTTCCGGCAAATAAACTGTTTCTCGATAGGTGAAAAACTTATCGCCGATACTATCGCGATTTTTAGGGTCAAGAATTGCTAATTCTTTTGTGTTTGGGTTATATTGATAAATTTTTCCATTGGCCTTACTATAAGCTGCGGCTGCATTGATATAAATTAGTTTTCGCTTACTATCCCATGTCAACCCCCCTTCATCACCATGCACATTTGGCGGTATTTTTTCTCCGTTTACGGCTAAAGGATTCCACTTTAATGATTTGGCATCAAACAGCTGAAAGAATACACCGTTATTGGCCCCATCTGTACAGCCACCAGCCCATGCCACTACACCCATGGGGGTTGACAGACATTTGTTACTATAGGGGTTATATAGAAAAGGTTGTTGATCTGTATAACCCGACCAATCGCGTCGATTAGGGTCGTAAACATGGGTACCTGCACGATGTGCGGCTACCACCATTTTAGAAACAGGGTCATAGGCATAATTTTTATAAGTATGATTTTGGCAATCAGGCCGACCGCTGAATTGGTTACCAAGTGTGATACCGCCTGCAATATAAGGTATGCTCCAGTTGTTGGTACCAGGGTGAAAATGGTGTACAATATCTGCAGGGTCAGCACAATGCCCCCCTGTCCAAAAATAAACTTGATCACGGTCTGGGTCATAGATCGAAGTGCCCCATGATCGTTCTGGGCATGGTCGCGCCGCAATTGGCATTTCTACCCATTGATTGACTGGCATCGAAGCAATTAATTTATCAATTTCAGTTGATTTGTATTTTGGCGCAGAATCATACCAAGTAGGGTTATAAGCCTCTACGAACTGTGAGCGATACACTCTTTCGCCACCAATAACACCTAGTTTTTCTGTTAAAGAAGCATCTACACTATTTGTATCCAGTTTTAACATCCAAGTGCTGCTCGTCAAAAAATCATGGTATTCATTTCCACCTGCTGCAGGGCAAATTAAAACGCCATACTGTGTCATCACTACAGAGTTATTTACGATAAACCAAGGCATATTATCTGGTGATTTTTCCTGAATTTCTAACCCTGGCTTCACTAACATTTCCCATGACATTTTTACTGGGTCATACAACCAAACATCTGGCTCAATGTTTGATGAAAATGACTGATACTTCATTCGATGTAAATAGGTTTTGCCAGATAAAAGTGCAATCTTTTTTGATTGAGAAACCCAATACATTTGCCCGCCAAACCTTGCTGACGGGGCTTTGACACTATGAATCCTTTGCCATTTTCTTTTCGTCATATCATAATGCCAAGTATCTGTAAGCATATAATCGCCGTGGTCACCCCCATGCAGAACAAATGTTTTATTATCTGGCGCAAAAACCCCCATTGCATTCGTGCGAGAAGTCGGCTCACTTGCAAGTAATTCATTTGCCTCATCAATCAACCAACTAGCACTTTCCATTTCAGCTATTTCGGGTGCCGTCAAGACCCCTGTTAAAAAAATATTGCTGGCATTGGTAGTTTTTGCAAGCGCAGCCTTTAACTTGGCCAACGCCTTTGTACAACTAGTAGCATCAATGCCCCCTGGCAAACAAATTTTCTCTAGTTTGTTAATTAATTCATTCAAAACTTTAATTGTGTTATTTTGCCTTACAGAAATTTCTTCTTTTACTTTTTTTTGAACTTCTGATTCGGTTAAAACGGCGTAAAAAATATTTCTTGCAAAAGCAACTGTATCCTTTTGATAATCATATGCATCTTTCATTTGATTACGAAATTCTTTTACTTCTTTTGTACAACCTTTGCTTGGCTCCCACATATTCTTTTCAATAGAATACACCCAATTGCCAATAGAACCCTTTTCTGCCGAACCTAGAGCCCCACCAATTAAATGGATTTCTTTATTAAAAGGGTCTAGAAATACTGTTTCACCAGCTAAATTTACCGAGAAAATTTTTGATGTATTTGTCAAAGGCGTATTGTTAGAAATAATATCACCTGCTAGACTTTCGAAACCAAGTGGCAATTGAATAGAAATTATAAGTTTTTTGGTGGAATCAGTAACTTTAATTATTGACTTAACAGAAATTTGGGGCTCGTCTTTATATTCTTCCCAAGTATTTTGAACCGCAGAATATATCATTTTATTAGGTTTTTTGCTTTCACGATTTGATGCACCTATTAAGCCACCTACCAAAACAAGTTTTTCTTCCTTAGGCAGCCAAGTTACACTGGCACCCTTGCGATTACCAGATTTACCTTGATCAATTTTTGTCCATTGATTGGAAGGTAGCTTTTGAACCCATTCGGGTGTTTTCTCATTTGCAACTAATGGAAACCCCAACATTAATACAATAACAATGCCTAATAATTGGTAATATAAGCGACTCACACCCATAATTTTCCTCCAAAGATTCCATTTCTATTTCAACTTTATCTTCTATGCAATCAAATTTTACCTGTTCATCAGGCTTAAAAAAACTATTTTTAATATATTTTATAAATTAATATGTATTTTAAGTACATTTCGCAGGATAGTTTGCACCTCGGCAATGAAAAGCACTTAATCTTGTATATGTCTTGCCCTATTTAGAAACCCAAACTTCTAAATAATGATGATCTTTGAGGGCAACGCCAGCTGGAATTGATTCAGGGTTATTAAGAAAAACATTTAAGATCTCTTGTTTTTCTTCGCCGGTAATCAAAAGAATTAATTTATTGCATTTGTTTAAAAAACGCTTAGTAACCGAAATACGATGAGGGGGTTTATCTCTTTTAACTGCTATTGCCATTTTATTCAAATCTTGCTCAGCATCTTCTTTTGAAAACAAAGAAGCTGTATGCCCATCGGTGCCCATACCTAAAAAACCAAGATTAATGGTACCCGCCTTGGCAAGGCATAGCAGATCGTTATGGTAAGCCTCAGCAGATTCCATATGACCAATTTCTGTTTGCACTCGCATAATATTTTGAGATTTGATTTTAAGCGCTAAGAGCATTTCTTTTGATTGAAAATAATTACTATCGACATGAGTTTTAGGAACAAAACGCTCATCGCTATACAAAATGACTGCATTTGGCGAAACAAAAAAAGGTTCTTTGGCAATTTTTTGATAAATTGCAAGAGGCGTACTACCGCCTGATAGCATTAAACCATGCCAATTACCCTCTTTTCTTTGCAATTCAGTTTTGATTGCCAAAATTGCGTTTTCAATTAATTCTTCTCGGCTATTCCAATGTATAACTTTCATTTTAATTCCTAAGTAATTACCATAAATATTGAAATTGTAGCGACGACCCATCGTAACTAAAAAAGTTTTCAAGCCCGATATTAGTAGTTAACATAAAATAAAATTTTTCATGAGGTTGATAACGAAAGCCCATTGCTAATCTAACATTCGTTCCAGAAAGTTTTTGGTCTTCATACAACACTTCAATGACTCGACGATCATATAATAAACCCATTTGAGCTTCCATTCTTGTTTTGATTTTCATAAAACCCATTATTTTAGCATCTAACCCCCAATCAGTTGCATCGAAATCGTCATCCGAGATATCTCTTCTTTCAAACTCAATTTTGGTATAGTTTGCTTCCCCTTCAAATCTAAACTTAGTGTTTAGTCTATATAAAGCATAACCTCCCATTCTGGCATTTAGTTCTCTGATATTAAAATTATTTTCAGACCCACTACTAACTCTAATATGAGAGGCCCGACGAAAATCGCCTATAAGGCCCGTTGTAAAATTCTCTGACCATTGTTTTTCTGCTTTAAAACCAAAGTAGGTGTATCGAATTTCCTCTGTGAAATCGTCAAATTCGCGATTTTCAAAAGTTATACTCGCTTTTTCCTGAGTATTAGTAGCGCCAAATAACTCAAACCGATAATCATTCCATTCATAGCTTGAGCGTAATCTAAAAGCAAAGGGCTGAATATCAAACTCTCTCTTTTCTATTAATTGTTTTCTAGAAATAGCATCACTCATCAAATTATTAATCACATCAAGAACAGCCACCTGAAAATCTATTTTGAGAAAATCGATCGGCTCATAGGTTGCACCTATCATGATGTCAAAATCCTCTTTATTTGATTCTAATGATGTAATACCATAAAGGCTTAATCTTTGACCATCAATTTGATTGCGCTCTAAAGTAACTAGTAAAATATCATGATCCGATTGATAATTTTCTTCGCGGGTATATTCAACTTTTAGTGTGCCTTTTTCTTCAAATTGATGAGTAAGCTTCAAACTACCTTCGGTATAAAACCTTGAAGAATTAATAGAACCTGCTAAAGCCCGAAATCCATTTTTACTTTCTACAAATCGACTATCATCTAAGAAAGAATAAATGTAGGAATTATAATCTATCCAATATTCGTTATCCATCTCTGACTTATAATCTCTGATAACCCCAGGTTTGTATTTCAAAACCGACCCACGCTGTAACATATCTAACCAAAAACTGTTTTCGCGGGTAAATGTATAACGCGTTAAACTAGTTTCTTCAGCATTTGCAAAAATTGAGCAAAATAAAAAAACAAGAACAAAAAAAAATTTAGTTTTATGTGTCAAAAAAATTGTCCTTTTTAAGTTCATTAATTGCCCGTGATTCTATTTGAACTGTTTCCAAACCACATTTAGAAATTTGCGTTTTCACGGCAGGGTATAATAGCATCTTTTCAACTTCTGCAACAAATTCCGTAGCAGAATTTACAATTTTAGACCCCCCACGACTCAAAAGAGCATTAGTATTTGCAAGTTGTTCTAAAAAATGAGGGCCATGAAAAACTGGCACACCCAAGGCAGCAGGCTCTAAACAATTATGCCCGCCATATTCTGTAAACAAGGTTCCGCCAACAAAAGCAGAAATGGCATTCACATAAGCTCTTTGCAAATAACCAATTTGGTCGACAACCAACACAGCAGTATTCGCATTTTTTGGTGCAAATCCCTCTTTTGAGGCTATTTGATACGGCATGTTGATTTTATCCATTTCATTATATAAGTTTGCTAACCAATCAAAATGTCTCGGGCAAATCACAACTTTAATTTCAGAGTTTAGTTTTTTCAATTGTTGTAAAACTTCGATCATAAAAGGTAATTCTTTTGGTCTTAGGCTACCAAAAACTACTCGCTGCTGATTTGGGAAAAAATCAATTTCCTTACTTTCACTACTTAGCAATTGGCGTAACCCGTCATTTTTTAAATTACCAATTACTTTGATTTTTTCAGGTTGTGCACCTATAGCTACCAAACGATTCTTATCTTCTTCAGATTGCGTATAAATCATTTTCATTTTTTGCAATAACTTAGAAAAAAAGAATTGGAATTTTAAATACGAACCATAACTTTTGTCTGAAATTCGGGCATTCACCATCACCAAAGGAATATTGGCATGGGCAACTTCAAAAATCATTGCTGGCCAAAGTTCTGTTTCAGCAACAATCATTTTTGTTGGCTTTAATTGCTTTAAAACAAAACGCCAAATAAACCATAAATCGAGTGGCATTAAAACAAGACCGATGCTACTTATATCTTTACCACATTTTTCAATTAAATATTTTTGACCTGTAATTGTCATGGTTGATACAATAATTTTGGAATTCTGATGCGCCAGATATTCTTTCAGCAATGGCAAAATTACATTTACCTCGCCAACGGAAGCTGCATGCAACCAAATCGCAGACTTATGATTTTGTTTTTTTTTACTTGAAATAATACCAAGCCTCTCTAATGTCCAGATTTTTCGAATCATCATAAACACACCGCCAAACAAAAGCAGCATAGGCGATAGGATTGTGCTTGCTAGATAGTAAAAAATTTTTATCAACTTTGTTTCTCGGTTTTTTTTCTTCTATGATTTTTTGAAACTAATTACTTTTGACTAAACCAATTATCGAGTTTTCCAATTATACAAAATCAAATCTTCGAAAATAGAATTTTGAATAAAAAATATAAACTTTTAGTATAATGGCGACCAATAATTTTTAGATAGCGTAGACCAATTTAATTTAGGTATAGGAGGATTTATCATGGCAGGTACAAATACCGTCATTTTTACAGATGCCAGTTTTGACGATCAAATAAAAGGCAAAGTTTCACTTGTAGATTTTTGGGCTGTTTGGTGTGGTCCTTGTCGTCAACAAGGCCCAATTATTGATCGTTTAGCAGAGCAATTAAAAGACAAAAATTTTGTAATTGGCAAACTAGATGTTGACTCAAACCCAAAAACAGCACAACAGTTTGGTGTTTCAAGCATACCAACACTTGTCGTTTTAAAAGATGGTAAAGAAGTCAAAAGATTTGTAGGCGTTCAAGATGCCGATACCCTTAAGAAAGTGCTTGAAAGCGCATAAAAAAAAGCGCATAAAAACTGATTCATTAGTAGAGGCATGCATTCCTTGCCTCTATTATTTCCTGCCTTAAAGTTTGTTAGTTATTTACCATAAGACTACACCCAATCGATATCTCCACATTTTTAAATCTTTCAGCTTGCCAACTTTCGTTTTAAAACGATAATTCCCCCTTTTTTATGAATAAATTCCAAAACAGAAAAGAGGTAATCTATGTCAAGAATTATTGATATCGTTTCAAGAGAAATACTAGACTCACGCGGGAACCCAACGGTTGAAGTGGATGTAATCCTAGAATCTGGTATTATTGGTCGTGCTGCTGTACCAAGCGGAGCTTCAACCGGTGAGCATGAAGCAGTTGAATTAAGAGATAAAGATGAAAAAAGATACTTAGGCAAAGGTGTATTAAAAGCCGTTGCAAATGTGAATAAAATTGCCGAAGAAATTTCAGGCATGGATTCTGAAGATCAAGTTACAATCGACAAAGCAATGATTAGCCTAGATGGCACTGCCAATAAATCAAAATTAGGTGCTAATGCCATTTTAGGTGTTTCACTTGCTTGTGCCCATGCTTCAGCTAATGAATTAAATGTTCCCCTTTATCGTTATTTAGGTGGCACAAACGCAAAAACACTACCAGTGCCCATGATGAATATTTTAAACGGTGGCTCGCATGCAGACTCAAGTGTAGATTATCAAGAATTTATGGTGTTACCAGTTGGTGCTAAAAATTTTCGTGATGCCGTTCGTACAGGTGCAGAGATTTTCCATAACCTTAAAAGTGTATTAAAAGAAATGGGAGCAGCAACAAGTGTAGGCGATGAAGGCGGGTTTGCACCAAATTTAAAATCAAACGAAGAAGCAATCGAAGTAATTTTGAAAGCAATTAAAAAAGCTGGCTACAAAGCTGGTAAAGATGTATTTCTTGGTTTAGATTTGGCCGCTTCAGAATTCTTCAACAAAAAAGAAAAACGCTATGAACTAAAAAAATCTGGCGAAGGCAAAAAGTCATCCAATGAAATGGCTGATAGCTTGGCAAAATGGGCTAGCAAATACCCTATCTTAACAATTGAAGATGGTTTAGACGAAAATGATTGGGGCGGTTGGAAGTATCTAACGGAAAAAATAGGCAAAACTGTACAATTAGTGGGCGATGATTTATTTGTAACAAATACCAAAAAACTAGCCGAAGGTATTGAAAAAAATATTGCAAACTCGATTCTAATTAAAGTGAATCAAATTGGTACTTTGACAGAAACGCTAGATGCAATTCGCATGGCACAAACCGCTGGTTATACAGCCGTTATTTCACACCGCTCTGGTGAAACAGAAGATGTAACGATTGCTCATATTGCTGTGGCTACCAATGCAGGCCAAATTAAAACAGGTTCTGCTTCTAGAACAGATCGTGTATGTAAATATAACGAATTGTTTAGAATTGAAGACGAATTAGGTGTTGGTGGCAACTATGCTGGAATGAGTGCTTTTTACAATCTATAATATTCTAAATATTGCCGAATTGACAAAAAAATTGACAAACTCCCCTCCTACTTTCTGGGAGGGGTTATACAAACAATAATAATTAAAATAGCTCACCCATTGCATCTAATTAGCAATTTTCCTATTTGCCCAATTTATCTCCCATCATTATGCTTATGGTAAAAAAATAAAGTCCAATTATCTAGAATGAATTTTACAATATAAAACAACCAACTGAATAAATTCTAGGTAAAATCGCATTTTCCCAATTCAATCATGCAATCTAACCTATTGACTTATATAGACTTACAAAAAAATGCCTGGATTTTTTTCCAAAAACAAAAGTTTTTTCGATCCTTTTCTCGAAAAATCGTCTTAAGGGTAAGGCCAACAGTCATGATCATGATGGGTTTTAATGTTTAGTAAAAAGAAGAAAAGCAATTTGCCCGCGGAACCTGTTAGTCTAGCGCCTCCTAAATTTGAGAATTCTACGCCAGAAATGTCATTTTCGTTTCCGCAGATTCTTGAGCTTTATGAAGGGCCTTTACTGCGTTACGCCAGCCGATTGCTTATTTATGCGAATGCTCAACCAGAAGATTTGGTGCAAGATGCATTTATGAAATTGCACAAAAAGGTCAAAGAAGATGGTTGGGCGAGTATTACAGATATTAAAAATTGGATGTTTCGGGTAACGCATAATTTGTGTATGGATGTATTAAGACGAGAAAAAACTGAAAAAATTTATTTTGACGAACAACATGTTTTGGTCGAAAGCCAAAATCACACAACCGATATGGTCGAAGAGCAAATCATAAAAGAAGAATACCAAAAAGCGATTAAGGTATTAGACGAACTAGAAGAAAAAGAAAAAGTTGTTTTGACGCTAAAGTTATTGGAAGGCATGAAAAATATCGAGATAGCTAATATTTTAGGTGACCAAGAAAGCACGGTGAGTTATTGGCTACATAAAGGGTTAAAGAGTTTAGCGGTAAAACTAAAGGAGCGAGAGTTGATTTAATGCATGTGCAATAAACAAACGAATTGTAGAGACGCACCGCCGTGCGTCTCTACTGAAAAGCGAGAACTAAGGATAATGAAAAAGTAGAGACAAGGCATGCCTTGTCTCTACCGCAATAGTAAAAGAAGGCAATTTAATTAAAAAGGAAAAAACATGCATTGCGAACAAGCGGAAATGTTAATACCGCAATACATTTTTAACGAGCTAACAGCTGAAGAATCAAACCAAGTCACAGAACATTTAAAAACTTGTGCTGCTTGCACTCAAACTTGCAAGGAACTAAAAGAGGCCTCGGGCTTTTTAGAAGCAGCTTTAAAAGCACCAAAGGAAAAGAAATTTTCAGAAGAAAAGCGCCAACAAATCCTAGCGGCTTTTAGCGAATTAAAACCAATCGTCGAACCGATTGCGTTAACGGAAACAAAAAATGAAATCCGCAAAAAGCCAAGTTTTGATTTCAAGACTTTTTTCATGAGTATCGCCGCCATTTTTTTGGTATTGGTGGGGATAGCTGGAATTTCTCCAATGTTTCAAGGCGTTGGTGATACACGCAGTGATAGCGATCGAAATGTCACACTTGGGTACTACCACCTAAACGAAGATGAAAAGAACCAAAATTCTGAATATGCCTATTCATTAGAAGATACGCAGAAAAAATTAGCCAGCAAGCAAGAAGCTGTTCAGAATACAGAGCAAAGTTCAGCTGATTCTAATGATAGAACCACAAGAAGTAGAATTGGTCGCAATTCCAAACCAATGTCGAAAGCTGAAAACTCTTTAAGACAAGAAATAATTGTTTCAAGCAAAGAAAAACAAACCATTCCAAAAAATCAAAATGAACTTGGCAATAGAGGCATTGGGTTTGATGATAATGTGCAAGACTTTAATAATAATGTCGTATACGATGGTATAAAGCCAAAAACACAAAATAAAGCCAAATGGGGCGAAAAGCCTAATAACACGCCTAGTTCACCAAGCGAATCATCAAGCGAAGACCATAAGCAACAAATTGAAAATATTAAATTAGACTCGGAATGGGAAAAGGATACAGAAATTAATAAGTCTGGTGTTATTATGACAAGAAAAAAGGGAATGGCCCCTGACTTAAAACAATTAGAAGAAGGGAAATATTATATTGGGCCTGAAATGGTGGCCCAAACAATTAATAATAATTTAAAGGCGAATTCATATGGTGAAGTCGATCTTGATGATTTAAGGCACTTTGAATTTAATAGAAATAAAAAAGCAGTTGCACCAGAAGAAGATTTTAATACTGATGGCCATATTGATAAAAATGTTGAGTTACAAAAGTTTAAAGCAGGAATAGCAGCGAATGACCGTAAACATTCAGAACCAATCCAATTAAAATCAAGTGGAATTGATGATGATATTGATGGCGTAGTAAACGATGACAAATCCTCTGTCGGAGCTGTTGCGGGTAAAGATATAAACCTAAGAATACATGTAGAAAAAGAGCAATACAATAATCCTCATGGGCAAAATTTAAAAGAAGCACTTGAGGGCCCATCAGGTGCACAAGAAATTCTTGAATTCAGGAACTTTGACGAGGCGAAAATCGTTAAAAACGATCTATATGCTGATAAAGATCATCCACTAGAATCCGCAGGTTCCGTTGTTCATCAAGGCGGAAGCGTAATTAGAAATCGAGATTCAAATCTAGCCCCATTAAGTAAAGACCAGCTAGGTGGTGTTAATTTAAGGAAGGATAAAAAATCCCCTGCATCCCAACAAGATAAAGAAATCGAAGCGCTTAAGGCAGAATTAGCAAGTATGCAAGAAAAAGGCGTTGTAGATAGTGAAATCATTAATAAGTTAAAGAGCTTAGTGGGCACAGAACAATCTTCTGAATTTTCGGTTGACAAGGAAGCAAAATCGATTCCCAAAAAAGTACCCGTTTTGGGAGATACCACCTTGCAAGGAAATTTGTTCAAACCCGGTAAGCCAAAATCTGCAGACGAAATGCGCAAAACCATAGATCAAGTAAAATCAAATTTGACCCAAGAAATGCCTGAAGCTAATATTGAAAATGGAAAAAATCAACAAAAGGGAGCAACTATCGCTGATGGCGTCGTTGTCGTTGAAGAACTAGGAAGTAGTAACAAGGATACAGGCACAGGTGCTGGGTTTTTGTCTGATGTAAGTCGATTAGAAAGTTATGATGCAAGAGGTCAAGTTGCTAAACAAAACGAAAAGCCAGTTGGAACATCTATGCCAAAAACAAGAGATGAATTGAATAACTCAGAAGGTTTAAATTCTCAATTAAGAAGTGATTTAGTGAAATCAAACAAAATGGACAACTCTATAAAGAAAGATGAAAATGAAACCAAAATGGAGACTTATTCCGTTCTAGATTTAATCACACCGCCAAGGTCTTTTATGGGGCCAGATATTCAGCCGGGCGGTCATACTAAAATTACAAGAGTAGATCAGTTTGTCGCTGAGAAAATCGAACTTGAAGAGAACAGCTTAAAAGATTTAATTATGGCGAATGTTGCAATAAATTCATGGGGTGACGCAAAAGGAACTAGCATTGAAGTATTCCAAGGAAAACTAATGGTTGTTAATAGTGAAGAAGTGCAAAAACAAGTAAATGAGTTCTTAGAAAAACTAAGAAAAGAGGCGAAAGAATCTTCTACATCTATTGCTGAGACTGAACTAGAGCATGAAGAAGAGATAGATGTTGCTCCAGTAAAACCAGAACCTAAAAAAATTGTAGTCAATCCATTTGTGAATACCGCGGCTGATGCACTATCGACTTTTAGTATTGATACGGATTCTGCTTCATATTATGTTTGCCGTCAAAGTTTATCGTCGGGCGTGATTCCACAAGAATCAATGGTAAGGCCAGAAGAATTTATTAATGCTTTTGATTACAATTATTGTTTGACAGGCAATAAGACTTTTGCCATTAGCACTGAATATATGCAAAACCCATTAAATGCCAATACACATATCTTAAAAGTTGGCATTAAAGGCAAAGTGTTAGGCCGCGATGGCAGAAAACCAGTGCATGTGGTTTTGGTTGTTGATACTTCTGGCTCAATGGCGAAAAAAACGCGTCTGCCACTTGTCAAAAAAGGCATTGAAAAATTAGTGACCAATATGCATCCTGGTGACCATATCAGCTTGGTAACCTATAGCAATGATGTAACCCTAAACTTAGAGTATACCCCTATTGAAAATATCGATAAAATTCAAAATGCCGTGGAAGCAATAAAAACGGGTGGATCAACAGATCTCGCCAAAGGTGTGATGGTCGGTTACCAAATTGCTGCTAATCACTTTAAAAAAGGCGCAATGAATCAAGTCATTATTTGTTCCGATGGTGTTGCGAATGTCGGGCATTTAGAAGCCGATAAAATCATTAAAAGAGTAGAAGCTTTTAAAAAACAAGGGGTTTCATTTACAAGTATTGGCTTCGGGTTAGGTGACTACAATGATCAATTGTTACAAAAATTGGCACTACGAGGCGATGGTTTTTATTTCTTTGTTAATAGCGAAGAAGATGCAAACCGTGTTTTTGAAAGAGAAATTGGTGCCAGCTTTCACATTATTGCCAAAGACGCAAAATTACAGGTAGCCTTCAAAAAAAATCGCGTACACAGATATCGCTTAATTGGCTACGAAGCGCGCGATGTCAAAGACAAAGATTTTAGAAATAATGCCGTCGATGGGGGTGAAATAATCAGCGGCAAATCTGTTACCGCTATTTATGAAATTGAGTTAGCGAAAGCAGAATCTGCTAAAGAATTTCAAGAAAGCCTTGGCACCGTGACGGTCCGGTTTCAAAATATCGAAAACAACCAATGGGAAGAAGATACGGTAGCGATTGCTGGCAAAAGCCAAGTAGTAAATCAACCTAAAGATAACCCGTATTTTTATTTGGCTTATTCTGTGGCAACATTTGCTGAAATTATGCGTAAAAGCCCTTATGTAAAGCCAAATGCCATCGACCAAATCGAAACTTATGTCAAAAAAATATCTGAAGAATTAGTGCTGAATGACCAAGTAAAAGACTTATTAAAGAACATTCAGTTATATCAAAAGTTAACAGTTAAAGATAAATAGAGGGGATAACCAAGAGACAAGGCAATCGAACTAATGAAATGTAATTTAATAAAACGGCAACCTTTTATGAACACCAGGTAAAAATACAGCGTAGAGACGCACTGCCGTGCGTCTCTACTTAAATAAAAGAGTGAACTGAAGTGAAAAGAAGAGTTTAAATGGTAGCCCAACCCTTTATGGGGGGTATAAGAAAAAACATAGTATAGAGACGCACGGCAGTGCGTCTCTACGCTTACGCGCTAATTAAAAGTAAGGAAAAGTAGAGACAAGGCATGCCTTGTTTCTACTAAAATTGAACCAGATTAAGCAAAAGAAAATAAAAATTTTTGAAAGTGAGTTTTATGAAAACGATTTTAATGATTTTGGTAATCGTAACGGTGATTTTCCCGATTTTCGGAGCTGACAAAAAACTAGAAGTGAAAGACACACTTATCAGCGCTATGGTTGAGGATGAAGAAGTCTTGTATGAAATCAAGTTTAATGTCAAAAATGCCAAAGCGGGGTTAGCACTTCCGGTAATTACTGGGGAGTTTGGCCTGTTGCAAGAAGCCAACCCATCTAAGAACTACCAATTAGAATACTTGGATGTTGAAAAATGTATTCAGATAAAATTCTTAAAAAGCGGTAATTTTTCTTGTTCATTAAATTTTATTGGCAAGCCACTCGTAAATCGAGAGACTTTTTCAAGAAGCTGTGCAATCAACATACTTCTAACCTCAAATAAAGAATTTTCGATTGCCCATAAAGGCATAGAGAAAAAATTCTTGGTGATGTATTCCATAAATGTGACAACCGAGAAAAAAGAAGATGTTTTCTTCACCAAAGGGTTTTTAAGCAATACTTCTACTTTAGCATTTTCTTGGGAATCTACGGAAAACACAGGCGAAGGTCGTTTAGTTGCTAGTACACATATTTCTTCCAATATCATTGTGAATGCCAATACACTTAATTTGAATCATTTGTTTCGCTTTCATGTGATGCAGGGCAAATTTCAGGAATTACAAATTGAAGTGCCAGCAAATCTGCATATCACTCAAGTAGAGGGTCAGTATATTCAAGATTGGAAAATTTCTGCTGAGGCTAAACGCATTTTGACAATTCAACTCAATCGCCCACAAAAGAAAGAATATCAACTAAATATTTTCAGTGAATTACCGATTGAAATTTTGCCTTCAGAAGTCGCAGTGCCAAATTTAATAGTTCAGGGAGATTTTAGAACTTTTGGGAATGTCGTTGTTTCAACAAATTCAGCCTTACAAATGGTTATGAAGAAAACCGTGGGTCTAACGCAAGTAGACCAAATTGATAAAGAGCGTTCACAAAGAAATCAAAATTTAAATAAATCATTTTATTATGTTCACCCTTCAGCAAGTTATGATTTGGTTTTATCGATCAAAGAAATTAAACCTGCTTTTGATGTCAAACAGCAATTAGTTGTGGAGGCTAAAGAAGAAAATCTATTAATGTATGCAAAACTGCAATTAGATGTGCGAGACGCACCATTAAAAAAGGTAGTTGTGGTGTACCCTGATGTATTTAATATCTCAGAAATTAAAGGGCAACTTGTCAATCAAAGGGATTATATTATAGGAAAAAACCCAACCCTAAAAGGCTTTAATCAAATAGAAATCCCTTTATTAAAACCCATTATCGGTAGTTTTGCTTTTGATTTAGAATTAGAAATAGGCAAAGAACCTATTAAGGCCGTAAATAAATTGGGGGCATTATTTGTGGATGGAGCAAATAGCGAGAGAGGTAGCATTGTATTTATAAGCTCTGAAGGTGTATTTATTGATAAACCTATTGTCACTGAATTACGCGAGGTGCATACAGGTTCTTTGCCCGTAAAAGTTAACGATGCAAAATACGCATTTCGATTTAGAAAAAATAATTGGAATTTTGAATTAAAAGTTTCCACTAAAGAAACAGGCATTTATACGGAAGGTCTGCATTTGTTATCCTTAACGGATAATGTTACTTATGGCAGCATCGCTTATTCTTACCGCATTACAGGCGCACCTGTAGATACTTTGTCCTTTAAAGTGATGGAGGGTTTGCAAAATATTGAATTCATTAGTAAAGATGTGGTGAATTGGGAAAAAGACGGCAAAGATATTTATAAAGTAAAATTACGAAAAAAAGTGCTAGGTGATTATAATATTGGGGTTTCATATACCCAAAAACTAGCTGAAAATGGATCCATACTTTTAGGTGGTGTGCATTGTGTTGGTGTAGATACCCAAACAGGGTTTGTGGTTTTAGCCAGTCAACAAAATATGATGGTAAAAGAACTAGACGCTTCTGGCATGATAGAAATACCAATTGATGAAATACCAAAGAGTTATCATTTGCTGATTAATTCACCGGTTATTAAAAGTTTAAAATATGTGAATGAAAATCATAATGGCCGTGCAGTAATAGAACCATTTAAAAAAGAAGAACTAGTTACTTCATTAATAGAAATGATGAATATTGAAACGAAAGTTTTCTTACTTGAAAAAGGAGATGCCGAAGCCGTTACCACAGTTCTTTACAATATTAAAAACACGAATGGTCAATATTTAACTTTGGAATTACCTGAAAATGCAGTGATCTGGTCTACAAAATATTTAACTTCGAATGCTGCTGCTAACAATAAGTATTCTAACGGCCAGCCTAATTCTGAGAATAGTACGCGCGTAACAGCGGCGAAAGAAGGCAAACTAGTAAAAATCCCATTACTACTCAAACAAAACCCAAATGAACCTTTAATCGTAGAATTGCAGTATGGGCAATCTCTAGGGCTCGTGGATAAAGTTTTTGATTTAGAGTTAATGGCACCTAAAACGAATGTTGAAGTAACTTATAGTTCATGGAAGCTTCAAGTGCCGGACAAATGGGTTGTGCAGGCGCGAAATGGAAGTCATTTATTGCAAGCGGAAGGAAAAACCCAAAACAATAACCTAATTTCATTTTTAACTAATTTTACTAGCGCTTGGTTGAAGGGGTTCACTAAGAGTTTTGAGAATTCCATTTTAACATTTATTATTTGTATTTTAATAGGGCTGCTCACATTATATAAACTATTAGTAAAAGTGCGTTGGAGAGATAGTATTGCTTTGTTAGTTTTAGGTCTTGTGCTGTTTACTGGAATCATTGCTTTATTGAATGGATATTTTGCCGAACCAAAGACGGCTCAAGAATTTACCAATGAAATTGTATTCAATCGAGTTTTGCATATTTCTGCGGGCGATGGTTTAACACTAGCTGCTATAATTGCAACTTCTTGGCTACATGTGATTGATTATTTTAGTATCGTAGTATTGGGTTTGCTTTTAGTAATTAGCGGTGTGTTATCTTATAAACTAGAAATAGCCAAGGTGTTTGCTTTTGCATCTTTGATAGCCATATTGTTTTTTATCGGAATCCATATAGAAGTTGTTCGCCAATTATTAACGCTTGGGTTAGCTTTAGGCGTACCAGGAGGCATTATTTTATTTTTAATCATTAAGCAAATTAAAACATGGCGTATTTCTAGCAAGGCAGTAACAGCAACGGTTTTATTATTGTGTTGTTTGCCATGGCAATTTCAATTTATTAATGCTCAAGATGATGTTAAACCAGTAAGAAAAACAACTATTTTTAATCAAAACAGCAAAGCAAAATATGTTGTGGTAGTTGATAAGGATCATATAAAAGTTGACTTGGAATATAAAGTCAGTGCTGAAAAAGAACAAAGAGCAATCATCGATAACTCTTCTATATTTATGGCTGATAATAAACCTTTGCCAAAAGGTGTTGAGCTTGAAAATAAAGGTGGATATTATGCTTTGTACTTTTCGAAAAAAGGTGATTATGTTGTTAATATATCCTATTTGAAACCTATTTCGAAAGATACTTCGGCCATTAAGTTTTTGAATATTGTGCCAGTTAAAGCAATGTATTGTGATTTAATACTGACTTTGCCTAGTAAAGAATTGGATGTGCAGTCAAAAAATTCATTCAAAGTCAACAAAGAGATTACGAACTCAGGTATTGTTTATTCTGCATCTTTCTTACCATCCGCTAATATTGAAGTTGCATGGCAACCAAAGACGCGTGATACTAAATCAGAAGAAACAGTGTTCTACACGGATATTGTAACTTTATGGAAATTTAGCAAAGGCGTTGTGGAAGGTGAATATTTAGTGCAACACAAAATTGCGCAAGGCGAATTGTTAAAATCGCTTGTAACATTACCAAAAGGGGTTGATGTTTCAAGTGTGAGCGGAGAATTTATTGGTTCTTGGGGTTTTGATAAAGACCAAAGACAACTAGACATTAAGTTTGTCAAACCTATCTCTGGCAATTATTGTTTACGCATAACTTTTCAAACTCCTCAGGACAAAACCCCTTATGAATGGCAGAATTTTACATTGGGTGTTGCATCTTCAAAACGCAGCACACTAGAGGTTGGCATTGCCCACAGCAGTGATGTATTTTTGGGAATTCAATCGAATCAAGTCTTAATGGATTCATCAGATTTCAAGATTAGTTATATGAAAATGGCAAGGCAGATTCCGCAATCAAGCAACATTGAAAATCTTGAGCTAAAGGCGACTTATCGATTTTTAAAGGAGCAAGACAGCGTCAATGTATTAGTGAATGAAATACAACCTGAAATACGAATGCAAGAAGAAGTAAGTTTTAGTGTAGAAGAAGACCGTCAAATTTACAATGCCAATTTGCAGATTGATATTTCAAAAGCCGGTGTTTTTTACACAACTATTGAAATACCGCCATTTTATGATGTGGATGCAATAGGCGGTCAGGCTGTTAGTCATTGGGATGAAATTGAAAATAATGGTCGTCGTACCCTTCAAGTACATTTTTTGAAACGCATATTGGGTAAAATCACTTTAACTTTAACTTTGAGTCGCAATATTTTAGTTGGAACTGAAGATATAATTGTGCCAAAAGTTTTACTGCCAGGCAGCAAAAAGCATGACGGTTTTTTAATAGTTTCGTCCGGTCGGGGTATGCAATTACGCATCAAAGAAAATATTTCAGCAAGTGAAAAAGACCCTTCCACATTTAATGTTTTTGATAAACGGGCAATGGCATTTAAACTTTTATCGGAACAATGGCAAGTTATTTTAAGACCAGAAATAATGCAGCCTAGAGTGAATTTAGATTTCTTACATGAGGTTAAAATCTCAGAAGGCGTTGTGCATCATACCCATTATTTGCGTTATCAGCCTTATAATGCAGGGGTTAAAGAATTTCAAGTGTTACTACCTAAAAATATATTTGGTTTACGAATTTCTGGGGCGCAAATCGCTAATAAAAAGGAATCCGAAGAAACACCAGGTTTATGGACAATAAACTTAGAAGAAAAATGGTTTGACCGTGAATATGCGTTGACTATTTTTTATGAAACTAGTTTTGAAAAAGATGAGTATAAAGTCTCACAATTACAGGCTAAAGAGGTAGATCTTGTAAAAGGTTTTATTGTTGTATATTCAAAAGATCGTGTGGAATTAATGGAACATAGTCGCGATGGAGAAGTAATAAAGTCAGACTCTAGAAACATGCCAATGAAGTTTGGGGCTGGTGATTTAAGTTTATCTTCATTTAGTTATACAACAAATAAGCAAGAATATGATTTAATTTACAAAGTCAAAAGGCATCAAACGGCTAAGCTGTTATCTGCTGACTGTATTAGTGCTAAGTTTAGTAGTGTGATAAACGCAGAGGGTGATATTTTGACGCGTTCGCAATTAGAACTTTTAGTTGGTTCAAAAAGAAACTTAGAAGTGGAATTGCCGATAAACGCCAAAGTTTGGTCGATTATTGTGAATGGTCGTTTTGAAAACCCATACATACGAAAAGGCGAGACAAAAAATCGCTTTTTAATTACTTTGCCAAACACTTCGTTTGTTGAAAAAAAGGTTGAAATAGAGTTTATTTATGTTTTTAAAGGTGAAAATAACCGAAACTCTAAAATGTCATTTCAAGGGCCACAATTTGATTTGCCTTTAAAAAATATCGAATGGACAATGTATGTTCCGCAAGATTGGGATATCAGCAAAATGGATGGAACATTAATGCCTGTGAACAAAACAAACAATTTGCTTGCCTATCAATATTCGATTAGCCATTATGAAAACGATGTTTCTGTTTCGATGTCTTCGAATACACAACGGTCGAAAGAATATCAAAAACAAGCCGAGGTATTTAATAAAATTGGTCAACGCAAAAATGCAATGGATGCCTTACAAAATGCCTATAACTGGTCAAATATGGGGAATGATATTGCATTGAATGAAGATGCGCGAGTTCAGTTGCACCAATTAAACCAAGAACAGGCAATTGTAGGTATGATTAATCGAAGGAACGATATTGCTAAAAACATGAGCGGTAAAGCCGGTGGAGTTGAACCATTGCTAGATTTAGATAATTTAAGACAAGAAGAAGTTTCAATGTTACAAAATTCTATTGCTCAAGCCGATAATGACAATATTGGTTTAATTTGTAGCAATATCGTGATGACTCAAGAAACGGCAAATATGCAAAATGTTCAATTATTTGTGAATATGCCTCTCAGCGGTAAAAAAATTGAATTTAAAAGATCTTTGCAAGTAAAACCATTTGATGATATGAAAATTGATTTTCAAAAAAAGCAGATGCAAAATGAAAGTCGCTTTTCGGATTTACTCGCTTTAATGGGCATGGTGCTTGGGTTTGTACTCCTGATAAAAGTTGTAAAAATATTGTGATTCAAGCAATATATAGTTTAGTAAAAAATGAAGTGAACTCAAACTGAATTAAAGTGGGTGCATTCGTCCTATGATTTAGATTTGTGAAGATTTAATAAACGACTTCTACCAGACTCTCTACAAGGCAAAGGTAGAGGCACATCATGAGGAGAACACACCTTTTAAAGTAAAATATTTTCAACGATTTGAAGTAGGGGCGGAATTCAAATCCAATAATTGTTCAAATAAGAATTTCTTTTCAATGGAAATGAGGGTAGAAGCGCGTAGCCTAGTGCAGCTAGACAGAAATTCGTTCTAGTAAATTTCAAGCTCGTTATTTTATTCAATCGAAACACCGCAAGTGCTAGCGAAGTTAGTAGAAAAAATACTAAGGCGATTTTTAGCCCACTTTTTTCTCTCCTTCGTCTTCTCTACCAGACAGCGGTGGTGCGACACTTCGCGGGTCTGGTTACGCAACATTTAACTGCGTAGCCAGACCCTCCGCGGTCTGGCAGAGAAGACAAAAGATAAAAAAGAAAAAAATCACAGCAAACAAGCAAGCATTAAGCTTCTTATTTGAACAACCATTGGATTTGAATTCCGCCCCTACCACTTGACACATTGTGGAACAAACCTAGATTTAATCTGCGGTATTTAAAAGATTCACAAACTCGGTATTGGTTTGGGCTAAACGATTCGCTAATATTTGTGCTAGTTTAATTAAAAACTGGGGGTTTTCTTTACAGTTTTCTAATAAGCGTAAACCTTGAATTTTATAAAACTCACAAGGCTCAACTGTCGTAACAGTTGCTGAACGAGGCTTTACGCGTAAGCTTGACATTTCGCCAATAATAGTACCGGGGGCAGAAATTCTTACAATAGCCTCCCCTCCTATGCTTACACGCACTTCGCCCTTTACTAAAATATAAATTTCAAATGACATTTCCCCTTCGATAAACAAATCAACACCTTTATCATATTTGATGGTTTTACTTTTATAGGATTCTACATTTTCTACAACTTGGGAGTTATCCATTCTTGGCTTGCCAATGACTCTTGTATTACTTACATTATGAAACATTTTTAGCATACTAAGTTCAGAACTTGTATGAGCAATTTTGTTTGCTAGAGATTTGCATATTTTTGATAATACTACTGGGTAATATTGAGCTAAATCCAACATATCTGAACCATCCATGCAATAAAAAGCACACTTGGTTCTTGCACGAACACTGGCACTTCTTTTACGATTAACGATACTAGACATTTCACCAATGAAAGTACCCTTCTCGCTAAGTTCAACGATAACACGCCCCCCAACAATAATTTCAACTTCACCTTCTAATAAAACAAAGATGGTTTGGTCTTGGTCGTTTTCTTGAAAAAGATATTCACCTGCATCCACTTTTTTTAAAATACGCTCTAGTTTTCTTTCTTCTTCTAATTCCACCATTTGAATATTAAAATTAATTTTTTCGGCTAGATTAACTTCAGGTCTAATTGCTACAATATAGCTACTGGCATCACCCTTATATTGATCAATGATTTCTTGAGTGATTTTTTCACCCATTTTGACGACAATATTCTTGTTGTCTAATTGATCACGAAAAGGTACAAAACCTAAACAATATTTCAACGGAATGTGGGTTTGAATAGACAAGCCTAAGCTCCAAGGTTGATTCATTACATTTCTATTAAGAATTGCAAATCAATCTTAGGAATATTATATTCTCTATTTGCCAGTTTTTCTAGAAAACGAAGCAACAGACTTAAATTAAATCAAAATATTTGCTATTTGAGATTTATAATTCTTTGTGAATTTGACGAATCAGCGATTCTGTTGTTGGCCAATCGATACACTTATCGGTAATGGATACTCCATATTTTAAATTGGTTGGGTTAGAAAAAGGCTGGTTGCCTTCGAATAGGTGCGACTCTAACATAGCGCCAACAATTGATTTATTGCCTTTTTTCTTTTGCATGATAATGCTTTTTAATACATCTGGCTGCAATTTGTGGTCTTTGTTCGAATTGGAGTGAGAACAATCAATTATCATTGATTCTTTCATATTTCTCTTACGCAAACTCTCTTCAGCAAATTTAACAGAAGCCTCATCATAATTAGGGCCAGCATCTCCACCTCTTAATACAAGATGCCCAAGCTTATTGCCTTTGGTATTAATGATTTTTGTTACCCCTGATTGGTCAATACCTAAAAAGCTATGTGGGTTTGAGGAAGACTCCATCGCATTCAAAGCAACATCTAAACTGCCGCTTGTACCGTTTTTAAAACCAACTGCTGGCGAAACACCACTTGCTAATTCACGGTGTGTTTGTGATTCGGTTGTTCGAGCACCTATAGCCACCCATGATAATAAATCAGCAATATATTGTGGAGTTATGGGGTCTAAAAACTCAGTTGCCGCTGGCAAACCACTTTTAACGATATTAATAAGAATTTTTCGAGCTAACTCTAAACCAAGATTGATATCACCTACTCCATTTAATTTTGGGTCGGATATTAAACCCTTCCACCCGACAGTTGTTCTAGGTTTTTCAAAATATACACGCATAACTAACAACAGCTTATCAGACACTTCACTAGACAACTTAACAAGCTTTTCAGCATATTCATAAGCTGATTTTTCTTCATGAATCGAACATGGACCTGTAATAATCATAAATTTTTTTGAATTGCCATTAATTATCTCATTTACCATTTGTCTAGAAGAAACGACTGTTCGCTTTAGTTGATCAGATAACGGATACAAATCTTTTAATTCATTTGGTGTACGCAACTCAACCATATTCGAAATGTTTATATTGTCTGTCGTGGGTATTTCATTACTCATTTTACTTCTCAAGCTCTTTTTTTGGGAAGGGACATTGTAGAGAAACTGTACACAAAGGAAATAAAATTTTAAAAAAATAAGGTCTTAAAAGGGCATATTTAGCGAATAAATTAAACGAAAGAACTTTAACTTTAAAATTTACTAAATAAACAATTAAAAGCCTACTTTTATTTCATTAAATATTTGCGATTTGAAGCAAGAACAAGCCAGATTATTGCCAGAAAGAATAGCAAAATGCATAAGTTTTCGTAATAGTGGCCACCCCAGGCATAGAAGGAAAAAATCGCCCTTTTTGGGATTTTGGATTTGAAATGATAGTTATTGGAATAGTCTACAGTCTGAATGGGTGTATCAAAAGGGTCATTTTTCTCTTCCATCCCCCATTCATTAGTAAAACCGGAAACGCCTACATTCACACAGCGTATAAGTGGCCGCCGCATTTCAATCGCTCGCATTGAGTTAGCACAAGAATGCAAAACGGAAGCTTTTGAAGTACCAAACCAGCCATCTTCAGAAATGTTCACAAGCAAATCTGTGCCAGATAACTCTTTGCTTGTTTCCGCAACCCACCTGCTGTACATGCTTTCAATACAAATAAACGGGAATATTTTAAACTCATTCACTGCAAGGGTAGTATTCGTTTCACCAGCACTAAACTGGTTGATTTTTATAAAACTAGAAAGGCTTTTTGAAAAACCAGATAGAGATTCGCTAAAAGGAATATATTCCCCAAGAAATAATAATTTTTTCTTTTGATAATATTTAAAATCAATCTCGCTATTTGGTTGCGTGTCAACTTCATTTTTAATAAACCCCATAGAATTAAAGTGTTTGTCTTGATCTTTTGTATTACACCCAAAAAGTAAGGATTGTTCGGCATTCAATATGGCTCTTAAGTCGTGCAACCGTTTATCATTTTTATCTTTAAATGTCGGCACGAAAATCGACTCAGGTAGCACAAACAATTGGGTATCGGGGCTATCGACAATTGCTTTTTTAAGTTGCAACGAAACCATTTTATAGGTTGCTTCGGTACGGTCTCTTTTAACTATTGGCTCAACCCCTGTCTGCAATATGGAAACCGTCAAAGACCCTTGACTCGCAGCATTTTTAATAAAATAAATGCGACAAACCCCATACGAGTAATGTATTAAAATTAGCCCCAAGACTATGCCCCAATATTTAAGTCGCAAAGGTTTATTTTTAATACCCAAATACATTAAATAAGAATAAAGACAACACAACGAAGATAAAAAATATACGCCACCAATATCAGCCACCTGTACGCCACTAATTGAATTGCGCCAAGCATAACCAAACGAAATCGGAAATACCGGCAAACAAATTAACTCAAACCCAGGAATAATCAATGGAATTAACCAAGGTGCTTTTGGTAGCAAAAATTTAATTAGTATGAATAATCCGCCAAACAATACTCCAATGCATCCAAAGCCAAGCATACATAAAAAGTAGCTGAGAAAATTATGCATCTGTGTAATTTTAGTAACAGAACTAGGCACCCAATAAAACAAGATTGCATAAATAAAAAACCCAAAACATAAGCCATTTATAAAATCGTTGCGATAAGACTTGCTCTTGTCAAACTCAAACCATATTGGCAATAACACAAAGGGACTAAGCCAACTGAAAGAAAATGGTGGCAAACATAGAGCATATAAAAATGCCCCTATCAATAATGAAAAAACACTTAAAATAGCATTGCCTCAAAATTTAAAAATTATAGTGAGTTATTCTTTCATTTCTATAGCTAGAGGCCAAAGGAGGTTAATAAAAAAAGGGGGCATTCGACTTATGATGTAGTTTTGTGGTAACTACTCAGCAAATTTTAGATTCACCAAATAGAGACGGGCTTGAAACCCGTCTACTGCGCCAATTGTAAAAAAATTAAAAATACGCTGAGTAGATATGTTTTGTGAAGCTATTATAGGGGTGTGGTCGCAGTATGAATTCACCGAAGCCACATCATGAGGCGAACACACCCATAAAAAATCACTACCTATCACAATATTTTTTGACTTCTACAAATTAGGGTTCCCAAAATGCAGCTCCTCCAATTACAAAAAGAAAAGTCCTTGCTTCGACACAAAAAATCAATAGTTCTTTGCTAATAGTAGAGTTAAAAATATAATTTACCCATTTTTAATAGAAATAATGAGTCAAAACTTCTACAAAAACTCTATCATTTATAGTATTTGGACAAATGTTAGCCGCATTCTCGGCTTAATAAGAGACAATTTTTGTGGCAGATTATTTGGAACTTCTCTAGAGTTTGGGGCTTTTGCACTAGCTTTTCGCATTCCTGATTTATTTCGTAGACTTCTAGAAGAAGGTGCTTTATCGTCTATTTTTACTCCAATATTGTCACAGCAATTAGAACAGGAAAATCGCCAAAAAACAATCGATTTTACATCCCATGTATTTTCGAGTCTGATGACAACAATAACTTTAATATGCTCTATTCTCATTCTATTATTGCTTGGCATTTCGCAATTACTAAATATAAGTTCTGAGTGGCAGCTTTCCCTGAATTATTTTTTAATTCTTGCTCCCTATTTAATCTTTATTGCTTTAATATCTCTACTTAGCAGTATACTAAATGTTTTAGGAAATATTTTTTCTGTAGCCGTTTCACCGATTTTATTCAACATCGCATGGATTTGCAGTTTATTAATTGCATGGAAGTTTTTTAACGCTAGTAACGAAAGGCTATTATTTATATGCTTTATTTTAACTTTTGCAGGCCTAATACAAGTTGTGGTATTATTAGGTGCCTTAAATAAATTAGGATGGAAAATAAGAGTATCATTTCAAAAAAAATTTTTACCTTCCAAGAATAATATAAAAAAAATATTGGCAGTTGTTTTTTGCTTTGCTGTATTCCAAATAAATTTATTCATTGATGGAATTTTATGTCTAATATTTGTAGAATCTGAACATGCATTAGCTGCCTTATATTATAGCGACCGCATACAACAACTTCCTCTTGCGGTTATATCCATTTCGATTGCTACTGCTTCTTTTCCAATATTAGCCAGTCTACAAGCTCAAGGCAAAACAGAAGAGTTTAACTCTACTCTAACAAAGTCCCTTCGAGGTGTATGGTATTTAATGTTACCAAGCACCATTGGTTTATTGTTTTTGGCAAACCCATTAACCCAACAGCTTTTTTCTTTCGACAACCCACTTTCAACAATGGAAACCTCATCTACATTAACTTATTTTACAGCCGGCTTAATCTTTACTAGCACTTCACTTATATTAACAAGAGTTTTCTATACAATAGGTGAAATTGAAATACCATTAATTATTGGCTGCATTGTGGTGGTTTTAAATTTGCTTATAGGGGTTATTCTTGTTTTTACCACCAAATTAGATGGCCAAGCATTCGCATTAGCAACAAGCTTATGCTCCATACTAAATGCTTGCGCCTTATTTGGGATAGCTGTTAAAAAATTTAAATTAATTGAATTAGATCAAATCAAAGCAAGCCTTCTTAAACTAATTGTGCCTTCTCTTTTCTTAACTGCTTGGCTATTTTTTGTAAGCCATGAGTTAATTCAAAAACTTATCTTACAATTTTCATCAAACTTTTTGTGGGTTTACGATCATTCCCAACTTTTGTCACTAGTAATTTCTATTTTAGGCGGGATTTTAGTTTTTATTATTAGTTCAATCATTATTAAACCAAAAGAATACAATGAAATAATTGGTCATTCCAATTAAAATTATCAGAAGATAAATTTGGTAATGCTAAGAAAATTTCAATATTAATTTTGAAAATAGAAACAAGTAGACGGGTTTGTAACCCCGCCTACTTGTCCAATCAATTAAAAGCTAACATGTGTTTCGAATGCTAACGCAAAAACTGTATCGCCATCAGCAGCCAAACCATCATCAGGCATAAATGCGGCTAAATGAAGTGCAAAGCTTACATTTTCAGAATAATTATAATAATTGCTTAAGTCAATTTCAAATCCATATGGGTCAGCATCTTCAGCTGTATTATCAAAATATGCAACTATAAATTCTGTCGAGAATTTTTCAGTCCAACTTGCTTTTATTTCACCACGCACAGCTAAGTATTGGCTATTTGCATAACCTTGAAACATAGGCGAATCATCACTATAGTTGTTTTCTGCGATCAAAGCACCAGTTTTAGCTGTCATGCCATTCCAGAAAGCAGAACTATCAGCATCATTATCTTCGCCAGAACGATACCCAACATTCAATTCAACCCACAAACCTTTCAATGAACCCAACTCGCCAAAACTCCAACGAGCTCCAACATCTAGGCCAAGACCGCTTTGATCTACTGATTCACTTATTGTCCCAAATTGAAAAGCTACTTCTAAAAATAGTTCTAATGATTTGTCGAATAAAAAATAATCTACCCCTGCACCTACAGTTATATAATTACTTCGATCAGCACCAGCAGCCCCATCTAAGACCGCATTATTTAAATAAAATATTGTATGAATGCTTTCACTAAAATTCCATTCAAAATGCAATCCATACACTTCCTGATCATCGCTGTCATTCACAGACGAAAGTGTTTCAATGTATTTCCCATAAAAAATATCTAAAAAACCTTTTTCAAAAGTAAATGTCCCTTTGAAACCCGTAAAATCATCATTTAATACCATAGCGCGATTATTGCCTCTTAATGTATATTCATAATATTGATGTCCAATTTTTAAAGTAAGAGAATCCATTAAAAACTCTTTGATTTCAATATAAGCCTCATCAATTTCAACCGTGTTGCTTGTACCAGAGTTTAAAGAAGCTCCATTTGAAACTTTATCATTCAATTCTAACTCTAAATAGACTGTTACATCGTCTGCTAAAGATACAGAGGTATTTAGTTCACCATTGATATATAAATAACCAACGCTATCTGATGAGTCACTATTAAAATCGGCTTGATTACTATTGACACCAGATCGCGTAACCAACTTACCGCTTACAGCAATATCAGCGGCAAAGAAACTTGTGCATAAAGTTAAAAATAAAACTAAAATGAGGCTTAACTTTTTCAATTGATTTCTCCTATTGAATGATTTAATTTCACAGTTTAAAAACAAACAGTTCGTTTTTAAGCAATCTATATGCCAAAACCAAAACCGCTAATCATACTACGAAAATCATTAATAATGAGAGAATAACATAGAAATTTTGATTACAAATTTGTAATAGTTGCTATTTTGAATACATTTTTGTAACGACACCTCAGCAGAAAATACCAAGGCATAGCGAGCAGATGCCTTGGTAAAATTCGTTTTCTAAAACACCACTACCGTTTCAAACGAAACCGCAAAAATGGCGTCACCGTCAATGGCAAGTCCATCATCAGGAATAAAAACTCCAATATTTCCATTAAAGCTTAAGTTTTCGGTATATTTATATCTGAAAAGAAGGTCGACTTCAACACCATAAGGGTCGGCATCTTCGTCAGTATTATCATACATTGCTATGGCCAAACCAGAGCTTAATTTATCAGACCAATCAATACCAGCTTCTAATCGAATTGCCAAGTAGCTATCATCAACATAGCCCTGATACAATGGGGCTTCCGAAGCATAACGCCCTTCAGCTAGTAGAGTTCCTGCGCTGAATGCCCATTTATTCCAAAATGCCGAACTATCGGCGTCATTGTCTTCACCAGATCGATAACCAACATTTAATTCAACCCATAATTTTTTGATGGAGCCTAATTCTAAAAAGTTCCATCTGACACCAGCATCTAAGCCAAAACCACTTCTATCAACTGTTTCATTTAACTTACCAAACTGTGCGGCTAACTCTAAAAACAGCTCAAGCTTTTTATCAAATAAAAAGCTATTTATTCCGGCTCCAACTGAGATTACATCTTCATGCTCGGCATTTGCTTTATCCATCGTGGCATTATTCAAATAAAAAACAGTATGAATATTTTCACTAAAGTTCCATTCTAGATGCACACCATAAACATCTGCATCAGAACTCGTATTAATGGATTGCAATGACTCAAATTTTTTGCCATAAAACAAATCAATAAACCCACTTTCAAATTTATATTTCCCTAAAAAAGCCGTAAAATCTGAGTTAATTACCATCGACCGACGATTGTTTCGCAAACTATATTCTAGTCGATGATGACCCACTTTTATGGATAATGAATCTACAAAAAAATCTTCGGCTAAAATAAATAATTCATCAACTTCTACGGTAGCTGGGTTAGGACCACCATTACCCCCTGTATATTTGCTGCCATTTTTCATAGAGGCACCGTCTGATACTTTATCGTTTAACTCGATTTCCATTACAACTTTTACATTGCTTGAAAGTTTAACAATGGTGTTTAAATCGCCATAGACATAGACAAAACCCAAGCTATCTGACGCATCGTTGTTTTTATCTACTGTATTTGTAGTTGTGGCAGCGACCGTGGTTAGCTTTCCGCTAACAGCAATATCGGTTGTAAAACAAGTTAAATGGAATAACATAAGCATTATTAGTATTTGCACTATTTTTTTCATTTAAATTTCTCCTAAATAAGTGGTATGAGAATCATTTATCAAACGATATTATAGGATGTGCAAATTTTTTATTATCAAAAATCTTTATTTTTAAACTATCGTAACAAAATTGCGATATTGAAGGTCAAAACTTAACCTGTCTTCGCTGCATAAACTTTCCTGTATTGTGGCAAGAATTTAGACTGCAAAATATTTTTTCACATTGGAGCTGCTCACCTTCTAGGTCACCCCACATACTACTGCATGCGTGATGTAAAATCAAGGTAGCTCAGTGTAAATTTTGGGTAAGCAGTTCGTCTAACTCAATAGTGATTTACTTATTAAAATTTCTTTTTTATTCGGCAGAACCTGGTTCTGTTTTTGTAGGTGGAGTAACAATTTGAGTGTTGCCGAGTTGGTTTTCTTTTTCGTTATCGGAAATAGATACTGCATCTGATATATTTTCATTTTTAACTGGCGCTTCACCTTGATTGATCCCGACCATTATAACTGGCGTTCCAATTTCTACACATCCAAGTAAATGAACGGCATGCCAATTCGTTAATCGAAAACAGCCATGACTACCTGTTTTACCAATATTATCTGGTATGGGTGTTCCATGTATGCCATATCCAGGTAAATCTAACCCCATCCAGGCTGAGCCAACTGGGTTTTTGGGTCCTGGTTTAATGATTAAAATTTGTTTTACATTATTGACTTCAGGCCAATATTTTGGGTTGAAAGTGTAGTTTGGGTTTAGAGATTTATTGGCCACAACAGCATTTCTTTTAGGTAAACGCTCTTTTGACTGGGCTACAGAGCAATATATAAACATGATTTTTTTGTTATTTGCATCAAAGCCACTAATTGTCTTTTCATTCAAATCGATTTCTAATCGCACCATTTTTCTTTTGCTAGGTTCTTTTACTAATGGCACAACAAGCGAAACACCTGGTTTATAATTTTCTGGTGCAATTGCTGGGTTTAATCGAATTAAAGCTTTTTTAGAACACCGAAATTTACCTTGCACAACCTCATATATAGCTTCGTAGCCCATTTTTGGTAGTTTAGCGCGTTCATTCCAATCCACGGGTATTTCTACGATTTGTTGTGCATCTTCTTCTGTTATAACATAGGTCGTGTAAACATTTTCAAAGTCTACTTGCAAGAGATTTATAACTTCTTCTGATTTTTTAGGTGATATTATATCGCCTAATCCTTCTGAAGTTAGGTATTCTTTTAAAGCTTTATCTGATTTAGGACCCCAGACACCATCTAAAAGACCTGTTGAATACATTTTTGCTTCTAAGGCGATTTGCCAAGCAAAGTTTTCTTTGGTTTTATTAGTGGAATCTTGAGCGTGAAGAGAGGAACAGCAGAGAATAATTAAGAGGTAATATTTTATCATTATTCTAATCGGGTAATAAAGAGGCGGTCATTTGACCGCCTCTTAAATGTATTATTATCTTTTCAGATAATTAGAATGCAACAGTTGTTTCGAAAGCGAATGCGAATACTGTATCGCCATCAACTGCTAAACCATCATCTGGCATAAATGCGCCAATATGAGCGCCCATTGATAGGTTTTCAGTGTGTTGATACATTGTGCAAATATCAATTTCAACGCCATAAGCTTCATCGTTAGCATCGTCAGTACTTGAGAAAAAGCCAATCAAAAGACCTGATTTAATTTTTTCTGTCCATTGTGCGCCAGCTTCTAATCTGATAGCTAAATAGCTGTCATCAACATAACCTTTGTACATTGGATTGTCGCTATTTGTAGAAGACAAGCTGTAGTCAGCTTCTGCAATTAAAGCACCAGATCTTGCAGCCCATGCATTCCAGAATTTTGTGCTGTCTGTATCGTCATCTTGACCTGAACGGTAACCAACATTCAACTCAACGAATAGACCTTTGATTGAACCCATTTCTGGGAAAGTCCATCTAGCACCCAAATCAGCACCGAAACCTGAGTGACTTGTATTTTCATCAACATCACCAAATTGACCTGCTAATTCCAAGAACAATTCTAATTTTTTGTCAAACAAGAATGCATCAACACCTGCACCAACTGTGATTACATTACCACGATCAGCACCTGCATTGTCAAATGTAGCATTGTTTAAATAACCGATAACATGTATGTTTTCGTTGAAATTCCACTCAACATGTACACCATAGATATCAGAATCAGAGCTTCCATTAACTGACAATAAAGACTCTACTGCTTTTGCATAATATACATCTAAAAAACCACTTTCAAATTTGAAAGTACCTTTGAATGCTGTGAAGTCACTAGCAATCAACATTGAACGGTGGTTAGCTCTTAAGCTATATTCCATCCACTGATGACCTACTTTTAAAGTTAAGCTATCCATAAAGAATTCGCTAACTTCAACATATGCTTCGTCAATTTCAACTGTATCTCTACCAGCTGCATTATAAGCATTTTGTGTATTACCATTTGATACTTTGTCGTTTAGTTCTAGTTGTAAAACAACTTTTACATTGTCAGCTAGTTCAACTGATGTGTTCAACTCGCCGTTTACATACAAGTAACCTTTGCTATCAGAACCATCACTGTTAAAGTCTGATGCGTTGTCTTCAACCCCTGCCCATGTTGTCAATTTTCCGCTTACTGCTACATCAGCTGCGAATGCGGCTGTGCCTAGTGAAACGAATGTTAACAAAAGAAGTGCTAACTTTTTCATTCAATCAATCTCCTGTAAAATACCCTGCAATCTGGCGATCGTACTGAACCCTATCAGATTAGACCCATGACTTTGCGCCCCTGACTTTCGTTCAGGTTTGCCCAATTACTTATTTAAAAAAAACAATAAATTCTCATTCCTTCAACGAAAAACCCCATATTTGCAACTATTTTTGCAAGGGTTTTCGTTACCTTTTGTTTGCTTACACCATGCTTTTGGCCAACTTAATTCTAGGCATTAGACCTAGTAATACCGAAGGCACTTGCCAGTGCTCATTTTATTTTTTGTTTACCCGATTAAATTTTCAAAGATCTAGAATATTACATTAAAAGGCAACAATTTATCCTAAATGGAATGATTGTCAACTTAAAAAAACATCACTTCCATAAGATTTATAGAATAATGTTTAATTTAAAACGCAATTTCTGCCTACAGAATGTCGTACAACACCCTATAGCCTAACCCATATATTGTGGTTTTTTGACAAAACACCCTATCAATATATGTTTTATAAAATGTAAAATATAAAATACACTTTTAAAATGTAAAGATAAATTTTTAATCTTTTATGAAAATTTCTGCAATATTTTCTATTTGTAAATAAAAAATTGGCTTTTTTACCTGTTTTCTCCTTTAACTTGCTTAAATTTCACCCGCCCAAGCGTTTCATCATGATAAACGCAAAGGGCTATATGTGTCTCCATTTTTTATTTTTTAATTACATTTATAGATATCATTAACAATTTAAAAATGGTGTCCATTTAAAACGAAAGACAATTTAAAAACAAATATGACCCTCAAACTTCTCTATTCAAAAACTAACAAATCTTTAACAAAATTCTCACTTGACTTATTTTAATCATTCTTGACATCCTATGTTTACCAGCACGCAACTACACCAACCGCTATCTCCCGAACTTCAACAAAACACCCAAAGACACCAAAGAATTTCTTTTCAATCTAGATTCAGCAGTTGAAAGTAAATAAAAAAATTAAATATAATAGTAACGATATACATATAAATTTGATTCCCAAAATGTATGGGGTAATTTTTTTCGTATGTTTCTCGTGAAAAATCAAAAGATAGAGACACATTATATCGTTACGCGCCATGTAATCTCTACTTTAAAAGCATTGAATCAATGCAACTGCTAATTTTAGGCTTAATCAATAAGCCTATCTCAACGATCACTTTATTTTGACACCTTTTAGCAAAAGTTGCAACCAAAAAAATTCTTAGGAAAATGTTCATTGCTAAATAAACTTTTTTCGATCTCACAAATCTCTTTTATAGAGGAATTAGTTTTTTATAATTTGGCTTGGCCGTGTATGGTGGCAATCGCTTGACGCGAAGTAGAAAAATTTCGATGCTCACATAAGTATATGCCTTGCCAATGGCCTAACCCCAAACGACCATTTGCTATTGGTATCGTGAGACTTGAACCTAATAAGCTGCTTTTTAAATGAGCAGGCATATCATCAGAACCTTCATAATTATGAATATAATAAGACTTATCCTCTGCAACGACATCATTAAAAAAGGACTCAAAGTCTTCTCTAACCGTAGGGTCAGCATTTTCATTTAATGTTAAACTAGCAGATGTATGTTGTAAAAATAAATGCAAAATTCCTACCTTGATATTTTCAAGGCCTTCTAATTGTTCTAAGATTTCTTTTGTAACGAGATGAAAACCGCGGCGTTGAGGTTTAAATTTAATTGGGAATTGTAACCACATCGAATCAATTCAATCGTGCTAGAAAGGTTCCCTCAAGAACCGCACAAACTTGGCCACCACAAACCACTTTAACGCATAATTTAATTTTACTATGGGAATTCGTTTTTAATTTATCAAAAAAACCAGACCACTGAACGATTGACTCTTTAGTGCAACTCGCAATAAAATCACTCATCACTGGCTGTAAATATTTTATGCTTGATTTAACAACCACAACACTAGCGGATATATTACCTTTTTTTAACTCACCCATAAGCATTCCCCAACCTGCTGCTGTAGCTAGAGCGGCTATGCTTCCGCCAAATGCACTCATTAAGTGATTTTTGTTTGGGGCAAGTGGGGCTTCTATCGAAAACTCAAAATCATTAAGCTGAAATACTTTTGCCTTCATTGATGCTAACAATGGAATTTTTGAAAGCATTGTCTCTTCGATATATTGTTTCAATTCAGCTATCGACTTCAAAGTTTCAGCAGGGCTAGTCATATATCCTCAATGAATAATTTACGGTGAGAAAGCATTTTATTAAAAAAAAGCTTCTTAGGAAGAAATAAAAAAACCCCGATTAACGGGGTTTTCTATTATTTAGGCATTTTTGCACCGTATTTTGAACGACCTTGTTTGCGGTCTGCAACGCCAGCTGTATCTAAAGCGCCTCTAATAACATGGTAACGAATCCCTGGCAAGTCTCTTACTCTTCCGCCTCTTACTAGAACGATACTGTGTTCTTGTAAATTATGGCCTTCTCCAGGTATATAAACACCTGTTTCTCTGCCATTTGACATGCGAACTCTCGCCACCTTACGAAGGGCAGAATTTGGCTTTTTAGGGGTTTGAACCTTAACCTGAATACAAGTACCTCGTTTTTGAGGGCTACCTTCTAACACAGGTGATTTAGATTTACTTTTTGTTCTTTGACGACCCTTACGAATCATCTGATTAATTGTCGGCATTTCTCATTTTCCTTACTAAAATTATTTTACTCTTTCGAACCTTCTTTATTTTGACCACTCACTGAACCTGCAAAATTTAACGCAACATTTGCCACTACTGGCTCTTCAACATGATAAGAAACTTTTCCTTCTAGATAATCTTTATATCCAGTTCCCACCGGAATACTGTGACCTAAAACAACATTTTCTTTTAAACCTACCAAGTTGTCTGTACGACCTGCAAGAGCAGCATCCGTCAAGACCTTAGTTGTCTCAAGGAAGGAAGCAGCAGAAATAAAGCTTTCAGAAAGAAGCGACGCACGCGTGATACCAATTAATAACTGAGTGGCTTTCGCAGGTGTACCACCATTATTAACGATTTCTTCATTCTTCGCTTTAAATGCCACCTTATCAATAATGTCATGTTTAAAGTCCGCATCACCTAAATCGTCAATACGCACTTTTCTTAACATTCTTTGCAATATAATTTCAATATGTTTATCGTTAATACTTACACCTTGAGAACGATAAACTTTTTGAATTTCTTCTAATAAATAATTCTCTACTTTTTCTTCACCAGAAATTCTTAAAATGTCGTGAGGCACTAATGGGCCATCCACTAAAGGGTCACCAGCCTTAACAACATCATCACGACGCACGCGAATATGACGGCCTAGTGGCACTAAGTGTTCTACTTCTTCACCGCCATCTTGTGGAGTCAATATAATTGTACTCTTACCTCTTTTGCGTTCTCCAAAACTTACAATACCATCAATTTCAGCAATAACAGCTGGCTCTTTTGGTTTACGAGCTTCGAACAACTCCGTAATTCTTGGCAAACCACCTGTAATATCTTGGGTTTTACCAATCTCACGAGAAGTCTTCGCAATAATTTGACCAGCACGCACCTCCATATTTTCATCGACTTCGATATAAGCTTTTTCTGGAATTGTGTGCGACTCTAACACATTGCCGTCTTTATCTTCAATAACGATATGTGGGTGCAAATCACCTTTATGCTCAATAATAGTTCGGTGCTCTTGTTTTGTGCCAGGGTCAACTTCTATTTTCATGGTCACATCTTCAATGATATCGTCGAAACGAACTTTACCGTTTGTTTCAGCAATAATCGGAATTGTATGTGGATCCCAAGAACAAAGCACATCGCCAGAATTTACTTTGGCACCGATTTCTTTCGCAATGGTAGCACCGATTGGCACTTCATAACGATCGATTTCTCGGCCCTTCTCATCTTGAAGAACAATAGCACCACTTCGCGATAAAGAAATAATTTGGCCTAAATCATTTTTTACATATTTTAAGTTTTGATAGTTTACGGTACCTGCACTTGCAGCTTTAGAATCCATACTTTCTAGCGAACGGTTAGCAACACCACCAATGTGGAAAGTTCTCATCGTTAACTGTGTACCTGGCTCACCAATCGATTGCGCTGCTATAACACCCACAGCCGAACCTTTTTCAATTACGCGACCAGTTGATAAATCTAAACCATAACAGCTTTGACAAACACCAGATCTCGATTCGCAAGTTAATGGCGAACGAACTCGAATTTTATCAAAATCTTGACCTTCAATCGCTACTGCTTGATGCATGTCAATAATTTCATTTTCTTTTACTATAATCTCACCTGTTATCAAATCTGCAATATTATCTCTCGCAACGCGACCATAAATAGCATCACGCAAACTAACTTCGATTTTTTCGCCAACATAAATGGCACTCTTAGTTACACCATTGATAGTGCCACAATCAAACTCTTTAATAATTAAATCTTGTACAACTTCCACAAGTTTTCTAGTCAAATAACCCGAGTCAGCCGTTTTTAAGGCTGTATCTGCTAATCCTTTACGAGCACCGTGAGTTGAAGAAAAATATTCATACCCATTCAAACCTTCACTAAAGTTAGCCTTAATTGGGGTCTCAATAATTTGACCACTTGGCTTAGCCATCAAACCTCGCATACCAGCTAACTGACGAATCTGCTTAATACTTCCTCGAGCACCAGATTCAACCATAATGTTAACTGGGTTCACATAATTAGAACCCCAACGACGGTCTTTTTTCAACCCAGCAACCAGAGCCTTTTCCACCTGCTCAGTCACATGCGTCCACTTATCAATAATTTGATTATAACGCTCACCTTTTGTCAACAAACCAGCCTGGTGTTGCTTTTCAATCGCATCTACACCTTTTTCTGCTTCTGAAATATAACCCTTCTTAGCATCTGGTACTAACAAGTCACGCGCAGAAAACGATAACCCAGAAAGCTTCGACCAACGGAAACCAATTTCTTTAATTCGATCCAATAACAACACCGTAGAATCACGATCTAGCGTAACATGGCAATCTGAAATTACATTTCCTAAATTCTTTTTGCTCATCGTTTGGTTAAAAAACGCCATGCCTTTTGGCAAACCACTATTAAAGAATATTCTACCCGCAGTTGTTTTTAAAATTCCGCCTGGTTTATACTCATAAGAATACTCCCCGACTACTTTCTTGACATGCATTCTAACTTTTATCAAAGCATAAGGGCTTATCTTACCTAGCTCCATCGCAACCAAAGCTTCTTCAATACTCGAAAACAATTTACCTTCACCAAGTCTATCTGAAAAAATACTTGTTAAATAAAAACAACCCAAAACGATATCTTGTGATGGCGTAATAATTGGCAAACCATCTTTTGGTGAAAAAATATTTCTTGTAGAAAGCATTAATAATTCTGTTTCCAAGCGTGCTTCTAGCGACAATGGAATATGAACCGCCATCTGGTCACCGTCAAAGTCCGCATTGAACCCTTGACAAACTAGCGGGTGAATCATTAACGAATTACCATCAACTAATTTTGGCCAAAATGCCTGTATACCCATACGGTGCAAAGTCGGAGCACGGTTTAATAAAATCGGGTGCCCTTTTACAACTTCATCTAAAATATCCCAAACGATCATTTCACGCTTTTCGATCATTTTTTTGGCACGCTTGATAGAGTCTACATACCCTTGTTCTCTTAATTTACGAATAATGAATGGTTGAAACAACTCTAAAGCTATTCTCTTTGGCAAACCACATTCATTTAATTTAAGGTTTGGCCCAATGACAATTACACTTCGGGCTGAATAGTCTACGCGTTTACCCAACAAGTTTTCACGGAATCGACCTTGCTTACCTTTAATCATGTCTGACAATGATTTAAGCGGTCTATTTCCCGTACCTAAAATTGGGCGCTTAGAACGACTGTTATCAAACAAGGCGTCAACCGCTTGTTGCAACATTCTTTTTTCGTTACGAATAATAACTTCTGGTGCATTCAACTCTAACAACTTCTTCAAACGATTATTACGATTTATTAGTCTTCTATATAAATCATTTAAATCTGAAGTCGCGAAATTACCACTTTCAAGCGGAACTAATGGACGCAAATCTGGCGGAATTATAGGCACAGCATCTAAAATCATCCATTCAGGGCGATTGCCTGATTCACGAAGGTTTTCAATCATTTTCAAACGCTTCGCCAAAGATTCTTTGGTTTGTTTTGAATTTGTTTCGCTCAACTGTTGTCTAATTTCAATCGAATCTTTGTTTAGATCAATTAGTTCTAGCAAATGTCTTAATGCATCAGCTCCCATACCCGCTTTGAATTTACCTGGGTATTTCTCTGAATATTCAATGTATTCATCTTCTGATAAAATTTCACATTTCTTTAACGGTGAATCAACATCAGCCTCTGTAACAATATATTTTTGAAAATATACAACTTGTTGAAGCGATGAACTCTTCACATTCAAAATAGTCGCAATTCTAGATGGCATAACTTTAAAAAACCAAATATGAACAACGGGAGCTGCCAAGTTAATATGCCCCATACGGTATCTACGCACCCGCGAAGTCGTTAACTTAACGCCACATTTGTCACAAATATGGTCTTTATATTTAATGCCTTTATATTTACCACAATAGCATTCGTAGTCTTTTTCTGGGCCAAAAATCTTTTCACAAAACAAACCGTCTCGCTCATCACGATAAGTACGGTAATTAATTGTTTCTGGCTTTTTAACTTCCCCATAAGACCAACTCTTGATGTCATTTAATGACGACAAGTGTATAGTGATTGCACTATAATCGTTTACTCTTACTTGTTCTTGATCGTCCAAGGTCTTTCTCCTTTATATTAGTTCTTTACCAATCGTAAGTTTAGTGCCAACCCTTTAATTTCATTCACGAGAACTTCAAATGAAACCGGAGTACCCGCTTGTAGGCTCTCATCACCTTTGATCATAGATTCATATATTTTTGTTCTACCGTCAACATCATCAGATTTAACAGTCAAAAGCTCTTGTAAAATAGTGGCAGCACCGTAAGCTTCGATAGCCCACACTTCCATTTCACCAAATCTTTGACCACCCATACGCGCTTTACCGCCTAGTGGTTGTTGCGTAATTAAAGAATATGGCCCTGTCGAGCGCGCATGCACTTTATCGCGAACCAAATGGTGTAATTTTAACATGTACATATAGCCAACGGTAGTCTGCTGGTCAAACTTCTCGCCTGACATACCATCATAAAGTTGCAAAACTCCACTCTCATAACCTGCTTCATTCAGAACCGTTTTAATTTCTGACTCTTTAGCACCGTCAAACACCGGAGTAATCGCACGGAAGTTTAATTTTTTTGCCGCCAAGCCCAAATGTGTTTCCAAAATCTGACCGAAGTTCATACGCGAAGGAACACCAAGAGGGTTAAGCAATATTTCAACCGATTCACCATCTTCCGTATAAGGCATATCTTCAATTGCCACAATTCGACCAACCACACCTTTATTTCCATGACGACCAGCCATTTTATCACCAACCGCTAAAGTATATTTTTGAGCAACAAATACTTTAACCATTTCAAGAACGCCCGTTGGTAACTCATCACCGCGTTTTAAGTTGTCTATCTTCATATCCATTTCATTTTGTTTTGAATAGATATCTTTGTCAAAATCTTCATTGCATTGCTTAAATAAAGTAGCCTTCTTATCTTCAGAAATTTTAAACAAATTCCAATCCAAAGATTCTTGAAAAAAGGCTAACATTTCTGGCGAATAATCTGTCAAATTCAATACTTCACCTGACTCTTTATTTACCAGATCATTGCCAACTAAATCCTGAATTGCTTTCATTTTAGCAACAATCAAGTTTTTTATTTTATTACGGTAGTCTAAACGAACAACCTTTACATCTTCTTCGATTTGGTCTTTTTCTTCTTTTGATAGATCCAATTTACGAGAAAAATGTTTTACATCTATCACAGTTCCGTATACACCAGGCTTCAATTCAAGCGAATCGTTTTTTACATCTTCGCCTGCACGACCAAAAATGGCGTGTAACAATCGCTCTTCCGAAGTATATTCGGTCTTGTTTTTAGGTGAAACTTTACCCACTAAAATATCGCCAGGTACTACATATGTACCAACTCTGACAATACCTCTTTCATCTAAATTTTTAAGAGCTTCTTCTGCTATATTTGGTATATCTGCTGTAATTTCTTCTTTACCTTGTTTCGTTTCACGAACTTCAATTTGAAAGCTTTGTACATGAATCGAAGTGAAAGTATCAAGTTGTAATAATTTTTCTGATACTAATATCGCATCCTCAAAATTACCACCATCCCAAGATAAAAAGCCAACACGAATATTTTTGCCTAAAGCTAATATCCCGCTATCTGTCGCTGGGCCATCCGCAATAATTTGACCCGCTTTAACTTTTTGACCTTGTCTAACAAGAGGTTTTTGATTTAAACAAGTTCTCTCATTCATACCTTCAAATTTACGCAAAGTATACTCAACACCACTAACAATAATTTTCTTAGCGTCGACATACTCCACAACACCATCTTTTTTGGCTTTCACAACCAAACTAGTGTTATGAGCAACCACTTCTTCTGTACCAGTACCAACCAAAGGCATTTCCGTTCTAATTAACGGCACCGCTTGTCTTTGCATGTTAGAACCCATTAAAGCTCTGTTAGCATCGTCATGTTCCAAGAATGGAATCAAAGAAGAAGCTACACCAACCATCTGCTTCGGACTAACATCGACATAATTAATTTTATCGGCAGGCACAGATACAAAGTCACCACGCATACGCGCGACAACATTCTTGGCCAAAATTTTACCCGTTTTATCTGTTTCAATACCAGCTTGGGCAATATAAGAATTATCTTCCTCATCTGCCATTAAATAAACAATATCTTTTTCTGGGGCTATCACACCATTTTTTACAGGTCGATAAGGTGTTACCAAGAACCCATAACCAGTATCGTCTAATTGTGAATACAATGCTAAAGACACAATCAAACCAATGTTAGCACCTTCTGGTGTTTCAATTGGGCATACACGACCATAGTGCGAAGGGTGAACATCGCGCACCTCAAAACCTGCTCGCTTACGATTTAAACCACCAGGCCCTAAAGCCGAAAGTCTACGCTCGTGAGTTAACTGAGCAAGCGGATTTGACTGGTCAACTATTTGTGATAATTCACCACGCGAAAAGAAAAATTCAATCGCCGCTGAAACAGTTTGAGAGTTTACTAATGACTTAGGCGTAACTCTTTCAACATCGCGACCAGAAATTTTCTCTTGCACACTTCTTTTTAACTTAAACAAACCTTTTCGAACTTCATCACCAACTAATTCTTTAATGGCGCGAATTCTTCTGTTTGCTAAGTGGTCGATATCATCATACAAACCACTATTTTTTCTTAAATCAACAATATATCTGAATGCATTCACTATATCTTGTTTACGCAATACCAGATTTTCTTCGACACTCAAATCTAAATTTTCGCCAAATTTACGATTCATACGAAAACGACCAATGTCACCAAATGTATAACGACCTGGGTCAAAAAATCTTTCACGGAAAAGTTGTTGTGCTTTTTCAAACTGCATTGGAGCACCAGGGCGAATTCGCTTATAAATATCCATCACCGCAGCTTGATAATTACTCAATTTAGAGTCTTCTTCCATTCGTAATGATGAAGAAGGGTCTTCCAAAAATGTTCTATAAATTAATTCTTCTTTAACATTGTATACAAGAATTTTTTTGGGTGCAACTGACAATAACACTTCAAAGTTGTCTTCACCAATTCGTTTACCTACTCTGAAAACTGGCGTCTTGATTTCAGTATTTTTTTCATCATAAATATCAACAGCCAAAACTTTTCCGATTAAAGCTTTCTTAGATTTTGGCGAATTAGGGTGTTCTTCAACAGGGTAAAACAAACCTAACATATCAGCGTCAGTACTACCCGCTTCTTCAAAAGAACGCAAAAATGTAAATGCACATAATTTTGCACTTTTATCTATTTTTAACCACAAACGATCTTTGGAATCACTTTCTATTGTAATCCAACTACCTCTCTTCGGTACAACACGACAATTCTGAAGTCTTCGACCTGTTGTCGATGTTACTTCTGAAAAATCCATACCAGGGGATCTTTGAATTTGTGTAACGATAACGCGCTCAGCACCATTGATAATAAATTCACCACCACCTAACATTAATGGAATGTCAGTAAGGTAAACTTCTTCTTCGATAACTTCATCTGCTGAAATTAAACGCAAATTTAATTTTAATGGCTTTGAATAAGTAAGCTTTAAGTCTTTACACTCAGCTGTCGTATGTCTTGGCATGCCAAAACTATAGGAAACATATTCCATACGAATAACTTCATCACTGCTGATAATGGGGAAAATTTCTCTGAAAATCGCTTCTAAACCAATATTTTTACGGTCTTTTGGCGCAACATTCTCTTGCAAGAACGCTTCATAGCTATCCACCTGTATTTTGGAAAGAGGTGGTATTTTTAATTCATCTTTTACTCTACCGTAATGCCGAATTTGTAATGCCATTCATACTCCTAACGGTTGGCGTGACCAGTAGCTGGGTTAAAACTTCCGTGAAATGCAATAACCGAGCTAGTACCTAAACATAGCTCGGCCTCACACATACACTTAAAACTGAAGTTTGTAAAAAAACAATATAATGACAAACTATGCCTTATTTGATTTCTACTGCTCCACCAGCTTCTTCGATTTGTTTCTTCAATTCTGCTGCTGCATCTTTGCTAACATTTTCTTTAATGTTAGAAGGAGCACCATCAACAAGAGCTTTTGCTTCTTTTAAGCCCAAGTTTGTAGCTGCACGAACCGCTTTAATAACGCCAATTTTGTTTTCACCAGCTGTTTTAAGAACAACAGTAAACTCTGTCTTTTCTTCTGCTGCTTCCGCTGGGGCCGCTGCACCTGCTACAACTACTGCTGCCGCAGCCGCTGCTTCAATGCCGTATGTTGTCTTTAAATAATCAGCAAGACCTTTTGCTTCAATCAATGTTAAACCAGCAATTTGATCACCCAAAACTTTAATATCTACCATTTGAAACACTCCTATTAATTTAACTCTAAAATAAACTGTTATTTTTTAAAAACTTTTTACGCCGCACCCTCATGTTTTTCGATGATCGCTTTCAAGATACCTGCAATTCTAGAACCTGGTCCCAAAGCCAACCCAACAATATGAGCCTGAGCATCTTTCTTGGATTGCATCTTATGAACTTGTGCTGCACCTTTAGCATCTAATGATTGACCTTCAAGAATGGCACCAACAAACGCACCTGGATTGGTTTCCCCCTCTTGATCATCAAGATACTTTTGAGTAGCTTTTGCAGTCGTAACGATGTCTTCACCACCATAAATGATTGCCACAGGGCCACTCATAAATTGCCCTGCACCTTCCAAAGGCGTGCCTTTGAAGGCAATCGCCGCTACCGAATTTTTAACAACTAACATTTTAGCTTTCACTAAACCTAGTTGCGTACGCAAGGCCGACTCTCTCTTAACTTTCATACCTTGAAAATTAAAAAGAAGAACTGAAGATACACCCGAAAATTCTCCTTTTATGGAGTTGACCAATGAAACATTAACTATATTTGGCATTTTTTTCTATCCTTAAATCGCTATTTTTATTCCTGGCCCCATTGTTGTCGATAAAGAAATATTTTTAAAATACCCCTCTTTAACTGACTGTGGACGAATGGTTCCAATATATTTAATTAAAGCTTCTGCATTTTCTGTTATTTTTTTCTCATCAAAAGAAAACTTACCTATTACCGCATGCACATTTGAGGTGTCATCATTACGAAACTCAATCTTACCTGCTACGAATTCCGCGACAGCCTTACCAACATCTACTGTTACGGTACCTGATTTTGGCGATGGCATTTTACCTGTAGGCCCTAAAACCTTACCTAACTTACCAACTTTTGCCATCATGTTTGGGGCAGATATTGCTACATCAAAATCCAACCAGCCACCATTTACTTTTGCTACTAATTCATCAGAACCAGCTTCAATCGCACCAGCAGCTTTTGCTTTTTCAATTTGATCACCATCACAGAACGCTATTACGCGTACTTTTTTACCAATGCCATGTGGCAAAGAAAAAGCACCTCTAACTAACTGATCTGCTTTTTTAGGCTCAATACCCAAATGGAAAACCAATTCAACTGTTTCATCAAATTTTGCAGATTTTAGACTTTTTAAAGTCTTAACTGCATCTGATACACTATAAAGTCTAGTCAACTCTATTTTTTTCAAGTTCTCTTCAAAACGACGGCTATGCTTTTTCATAATTTGACTACCCTTCTACTATTTCTATTCCCATGCTACGGGCAGAACCCATAACTGTTCGCATGGCGGCTTCTATACTTTTTGCATTCATATCCACTTTTTTAGACTCAGCAACTTCCTTAACTTGAGCCTTTGTTAACTTGCCTACCTTCGTTAAAGGGTTCGCTGAACCTTTTTCTAAACCAGCCTTTAACTTTAACAATACTGACATCGGTGGCTGTCTAACAATAAACTCATATGTTTTATCTTCATAGACTGTAATCTCTACTGGTAATCTCAACCCCATTCGATCACGAGTCTTATCATTAAACTTCTGAACAAAATCAGAAATATTCACTTTGTGCTGAGACAAAGCTGGGCCCACTGGTGGTGCTGGTGTCGCCTTACCACCTTCGATTTGTAATTTAACTACGCCAACGATCTTCTTCTTTTTCTTTGCCATAATTTATTCTTTACCTTGTTATAATTTCTCTAACTCTAACTACGCTAACTTATGTTCGCTCAACCTGCCAATACTCTAATTCAACCGGAGTCTGTCTACCAAAAATCGAAACATTCACCTTTAACAAACCCTTCTCTGGGTATACTTCCTCTACAAAACCATCATAAGACTCAAACGGCCCAGAAGATATCTTGACTGTAGCACCAATTTCATACTCAACCTTCATCTTAGGCTTATCTTTGCCTTCTTCCATTGCTTCTAATATTTTATCGATCTCTTTAGCGCTTAATGGGGTCGGTGTCTTACGGTCCGTACCAACAAAACCACCCAATCCCTTTGTCTCCGAAATTAAACCAATTGTCACATCTGTTAAATCCATCTCAACCAATATATAACCAGAGTACAACTTACGCTTAATTACATGCTTTTCACCATTTTTAACTTCAGTGACATGCTCCTCTGGTATTAACAATCTACCAAAATTATCTTGAGCACCTGCTTCGGCGATAGCTTTTTCCAGCTTCTTTTTAGCTGTCTCCTCTCGTGCTGTGGAGGCTCTAACTACATACCATTTTTTACTCATTACTTATCGCCTATAAATCACTTACTTGGTTAAAATTACTGCTTTTAAAGCCCAACTTATCACGGTATCTACACAACTAATGTAAATTACCAACGCAACCATTAAACCGATCACCGCTAATGTATATTGCCAAAGTTCTGTCGTTGCAGCCACTGGTTTTGATTGAGGCCAAACAACCTTACGAAGCTCACCTTCAACTTCATTTAAAAAAGATACCGATTTATTATGCACCATACAATAATAGTAACTAGTTCCAAATATAGCAAGACCTGCCGCAACCCCGATTAACATTCCGTATGTAATCTTGCCTGACAGAATTGTCGGAACGCCCCAATGAAAACCCAAACCGACATAAACAGCAAGAATCAACGATAGGCCTAAAATCGACAAACGACCCAAATTCATAGTATTCGTATTTTCCATTTTCTCTTTCTTTACCCTAAGCTTCTCTTGCTCACTATTCTCTCAAAAACAGGCCCGGTTGGACTCGAACCAACAACACTCGGATTTGGAATCCGATGCTCTGCCATTGGAGCTACAGGCCTTTATTTCTATATCAACATTGTTTAGCGGCACAAAACACCGCTAAACAATCTTACTAACCTTATACTAAAATCTTTGACACTACTCCAGAACCTACTGTTCTACCACCTTCACGAATAGCGAATTTTAACTTTTCATCCATCGCAACTGGGTAAATCAATGATACAGCCATTCTCAAGTTATCACCTGGCATTGCCATTTCTGCGCCACCCAACAACTCAATAGTTCCTGTAATATCAGTAGTTCTAAAATAAAACTGTGGCTTGTAGTTTGAAAAGAATGCAGAGTGACGACCACCTTCTTCTTTTGAAAGAACATAAACTTCAGCTTCAAATTTAGTGTGCGGAGTAATTGTTCCTGGCTTAGCCAAAACTTGACCACGCAAAATGTTTTCTTTTTCAATACCTCTAATTAACAAACCAACATTGTCACCCGCTTCACCACGGTCTAGTTCCTTACGGAACATTTCAACACCCGTACAAGTTGTTTGTTGTGTGTCTTTAATACCAACCAATTCTAATGCATCACCAACTAACACAACTCCTCTTTCAATTCTACCTGTAGCCACTGTTCCACGACCTTTGATCGAGAACACATCTTCTACTGGCATCAAGAAAGTCTTGTCGATATCACGAGGTGGAATATCAATGAACTCGTCAACAGCCTTCATCAAATCAATTACTGGTTGAACGCTTTCTTTGTCATCGTTTTCCAATGCCTTACGGCCTGAACCTCTAATGATAGGTGTCTTGTCACCTGGGAAGTTATATTTTGTTAATAAATCTCTCAACTCTTCTTCAACCAAGTCAATCAACTCAGCATCATCTACTAAGTCACACTTGTTCAAAAACACTACAATCTTTGGAACACCCACTTGGCGTGACAAAAGAATGTGTTCTCTTGTTTGTGGCATTGGACCATCGTCTGCTGCGCACACCAAAATCGCTCCGTCCATCTGTGCTGCACCTGTAATCATGTTCTTTACATAGTCAGCGTGACCTGGGCAATCAACATGCGCATAGTGGCGTTTGTCAGTTTCGTACTCTTGGTGAGAAGTCGAAATGGTAATACCTCTCGCCTTTTCTTCTGGAGCACTATCAATCTGAGCATAAGAAACGGCTTTGTTTTTACCACCATATGTTTGAAACATAACCTTGGTAATCGCTGCAGTTAAAGTGGTTTTACCATGGTCCACGTGACCAATGGTGCCGATGTTTACGTGTGGTTTACTACGATCAAATTTTTCCTTAGCCATTTCTCTTCTCCATGTTACTAAAAAAAGTTCCTATTCACTAAAAGTGCTGCTAATGGGAGTCGAACCCATGACCTCTTCCTTACCAAGGAAGTGCTCTACCACTGAGCCACAGCAGCAACAACAATTGTCGAAATCTAAAAGGGGGGAAAATTCTATTGATTATAGGAACCCTGTCAACTGTTCTTAAGCGAAATTATGAAAAGATTGAGAAATTTTATATACAAATGGAAAACTGAAGATAAAGCGGGTGGTGGGAATCGAACCCACGCATCCAGCTTGGAAGGCTGGAGTTCTACCACTGAACTACACCCGCATTGGGTCCGCAACATTCAACTATAATACTCTTTTAAGTCAAATAAATTTATCAAAAATTTACGATTTTAGCCAAAAATTAGAATCAGACAAAGCATACCATTTAATGAAATTATTACATTTTCGAGCATTTAAACGATTTTTTATATGCTTTTGCGTTTTATTAAAATTCTACAATAGCTAGAATTATTAGATAACTATTTCACAATATATGGTTAGTTTTTGAAAGTTAAATGATTAATATTGTGCAATTAGAACCGGTTTAAACTGGGCCCAGTCACACGCCGTCAAATGATATCTTACGCCATTTTTAACTCCATAACATTCTTCTCTATTTGCAATTTTTAAATCATGAAGATGACCAAAAACACAATGGCTAATTCCAGCTTTTTCAATCTCTTTTGTATAAAATGTATCAACTAAATTAGGAGTCGTTGGCGGATAATGCAGTAATAAAATTTTAGGTAAAGTACTATTTTTTAAAATTTCTAGGCAAGAAATCAATCTTTGCGTCTCTTTTTCCAGTATTTTCTGGTCTTCTTCCGTCAAAATACGATCAATTTTTTGATGATAATAGCCATCCCACTCTAGACCAGGTATATCCCATAATCGCAGCCCCCCTACAATAAAATGCCCAAAATCAAGCGTTCCACCGTTCAAAGCAGTGCAATGGGGCGGTAGTAAGCTTTGCACTTTCGTTAAACTGCTCCACCAATAATCATGATTGCCTCTAATAAAAACTTTTTTACCAGGCAAATTACATAAAAACTGTAAATCCTCTTGCGCTAGCGCTGGTTTCTTTGCCCATGAAATATCGCCGACAATGAAAACAACATCTTGAGTGTCTACATTTTCTTCCCAATTTTTTTGAATTGTTTTTGGGTGATTTTCCCATTGTTTTCCAAATATCGACATAGGCTTTGTCAAAACACCATTTTGAAACGATAAATGCGGGTCTCCAATTGCCCAAACTTTCATCTAGCAACCTCAAAAAGATCAAGAGTACGATTTTCAGAAATAGCTCTAATTTCTAGTTTTCTACTCTTAATTTCTCTATTGAATTCATACAAACCATTTAAATTTGATTGCCATAAATCAGGCACTTGAAAACGGTCAAAAAAAGCCCCAGATTTTAAAAGGCTGCTTAAAGTAACATCGCCTTCGACATAAACTTGATATTCTTCTTTATCCGAACTAATTTTACCATTCCAAATAAAACCTTCGCCATTTCCAAATGTTTTTAACTCTAATTTTTCATGGGTCAATTGAAGTTCGATTGCCGTATTCTCAAAAGAGGCATAACCCTCTAACGATTTATTTCGCCAATTCACACTTAGCGAAATGGGGCGCATAGAACCAAATAAAAGCGATTGAAGTGCCGTCAGCTCCATCACACAATGACCAGAACCATTCATTTCACGCATTACCTTTGGCAAAGAAATTTTTAAAAAAGCTGACGCAATAAGTTTATCAAAAATGGGAATATAAACGCCTAGATCACCTTCAACAACATAACTGTCATCGCTAGTCTGCTCTACTATAAAACCTTCACAACTACCTTTTACTGTGTGCGAACTGCTCGTTTGAATATCAAATCGACCTAACGAATATACTTTTCCGCTTGCTGTTTTCACAACTAAATTTTTAATTAAAACTTGTGCCTTTTTACCTTGACCGCAGAACCCATAAACCCATTGCCAAGGGTTGTCTTCAAATACATAAAGCACACCGTTATTAATTTCAATTTTCTGATTTTCAACACGAATGCCTTCCAAAAACCCAGAGCCGTGTTTACCTAGCGAAACTTCGCTTTTTTCAATTTGCAAAATGCCGTTTTCTAAGAATTCCACGCGTGCTAAAGAAAGCCGAACACCGTGGGTTTTTTTTACATCTTCAGCCAAGATTGTTCGGGCATTGAACATACGATCCGCCCCCATCCAACCCGCATATAATAGGGTGCATATAAATGTTAGTAAAAAACAAACCGATGAAGTACGAATGGCTAATGCTCCCTTAAATTCTTGATAAGAGCCAATCATTATACTCAACAGCTCAAATTTCAAAATCAGGAAATTGCAAAACTTGTTAATTTTTTATTGGTACCAAAAACCACTGCCTTCTATTCCTATCCCCTAATCTATTCACAAAGCTTCTTTTTTGTGTGTTTCACCTAATTCTAGGATAAAATCTTTTGATATTCTATTTGTTTGGCTGTTTGCACAAAAGGCACAAAATGAGTCGTATTCAAGACCCTAACGCACTTTATATTATAAAAACTTTAGCACAAAATGGCTACGAAGCCTATTTTGTGGGAGGTTGCGTGCGCGATATGTTATTGCAAAAAAAAATTTCTGACTTAGATATAACAACCTCTGCTCACCCTAAACAAATCGAAAGGTTATTCCCTGTTACTTTAGGCGTAGGCGCACAGTTTGGAGTCATGATCGTCGTTATGGGCGGCGTTAATTATGAAGTCGCAACCTTTCGAAATGATGGTGCATATATCGATGGAAGACGGCCAGTATCTGTGGAGTTTAGCACTGCCAAAGAAGATGTCTTGCGTCGTGATTTTACTATCAATGGTATTCTCTACGAACCGTTTGAAGACAAAATCATTGATTATGTAAACGGCCAACAAGATATAAAAGACAAATGCTTGCGCGCTATTGGCAACCCCCATCATCGCTTTGCAGAAGACAAATTGCGCATGCTGCGTGCTGTTCGCTTTACGATAAGACTGCAATTTCAGTTAGAATTAGAAACAAAAAATGCAATACAAGCCATGGCAAATGAAATTGTGCAAGTTAGCAAAGAACGCATAACAGATGAAACTGAAAAAATCATCACAGGCCTAGCGCCCCATTCTGCATTAGAATTATTAAGAGAAACTAACCTTTTATTTAATCTTTTGCCACATTTTAAAAACTATGATGCGACCACTTTTAAAAACATTCTTTCCCTGTTTAAATTATTAGAAGGCTGCGACTTTGATACAGCCCTTGCTATTTTACTAGCTCACGAAGGTAACAATACCCAAATTACTGTTTTTCATTTTCCATCAAACGAAAACCCAAAAGCACTAGAACACCAATTAAAGTCTAGTAAACTATTTATTTTGCCCAACCAAACGCTAAAGAACATTTCCCATATTTGGGCAAATCTTACCTTGTTCAAAAATTATGCAAATAACCGATTAGCATTACAAATTCGGGTTTTACTAAACCCAATGTTTCTTAAGGCACTGAATCTATTACAAAAATGGGAAACTATCTATGAAATTAAAACACCTCTAACACCTCAATTACAAAAAGACTTCGAAAATCTTAAACATCAAAAAATACCAGAATCTCTGCTGAACGGCACGGAAATCCTTGCCTTAGGCTGCCCGCCTGGCAACACAATCGCAACTCTAAAAACAGAACTCGAAAACCTTCAGCTCGAAGACCAAATCAAAACCAAAGATGAAGCCATCGCATTTGTTCAAAAAAACCTTTCTAAACAATAAGCTTCGCCAAACGGGTGCATTCGCCCTATGATGTGGTTTTGTGAAGCTTTTATAAAGGTGTATTTTTTGTAAGAACTCTAGTTTTTGGGGTTGTTGATGAGAGAGTGGTAGAGACGGGTTTGAAACCCGTCTCATACGCATCAACTTAAGGGTTTCCGCTAACTACTTTTCTCGTTCTTTTGCGTAACCAGACCCTCCGTGGTCTGGTAGAGTTGACACGGAGAAAAAAGAGTTGATTTATAGTCGCTCTTTTTTTGAAAAAGTAATCATTTTGGCCAATTCCTTACTATCTTTTGCCTACTCTACCAGACCGCGGAGGGTCTGGTTACGCACTAAAAGCTTAAGTTGATGCGTATGAGACGGGTTTGAAACCCGTCTCTACGCATGTTATCAATTATTTTTCTTTTTCGAAATAACTTTAACGCAAATTCTCAAACGAAAAACCTTACCTTAGAAAAGGCAACAACTAAAGACCAGCGTGTGTTAGAGCATCTGCTATGTTGACAAACGCTGTAATAATGTTCAGATGATTTACTTAAAAGCATAATTTGCGTAAACATTCGGTTAACACAACAATAAGAGGCTTCTGCAAATTATAATGCAGGCTAATGCTTAAGGGGGGCGGCACCAATACTATAAACATTAAACCCTATTTTGAAGCATTTGTGGCGGTCGATAATATTTCTGCCGTCAAATATGAATGCGGGTTTTTCCATTAGAGAAAATATTTTTTCATAATCAAGCTTTTTATATTCTTCCCATTCTGTTGTAATAACTATTGCATGGGCATTTTGAGTTGCCCGATAAATATCTTCTTCGAATGATATATTACCATTGATATGTGTAAGATCTTTTTTGGCATTATTTAAAGCTTTAGGGTCACATATAGCAACTGTTGCATTTTCTTCAATTAATCGCTCAACAATCGCTTTGGCAGGCGTATCACGGGTATCACTGGTATTAGCTTTAAAAGCAAAACCAAGTACACATACTTTTTTACCTGATAAACTTTGAAACATGGCGTCTAGCATTCTAAGAACTAAACGACTTTTTTGGTATTCATTAATTGTTACTACAGATTCCCAATAATCAGCAACTTCATCTAAACCATAATTTCGGCACAGATAAACCAAATTCAAAATGTCTTTTCTAAAACAGGAACCACCAAAACCAACCGATGCATTTAAAAACTTACCGCCTATTCGAGTATCCATACCCACTGCCTTAGCAACCTCTTGCACATTGGCATCCGTTGCCTCGCATAAGGCAGAAATAGAATTAATGGAAGAAATTCTTTGAGCTAAAAAGGCATTGGCAACCAATTTAGATAACTCTGCGCTCCAAACATTTGTTAGTAATATTTTCTCTCTTGGCACCCAATTCAAATATAATTTTACAATTTCTTCTCTTGCAGCAACACCGGCAGGGTTTTCAAAAGAACCAATTAAAATACGATCAGGTGACAATAAATCGTGAATAGCCGTGCCTTCCGCTAAAAATTCTGGGTTTGAAAGTACTTCAAAATGCACTTTGCTATTTTTATCATTTAAAATCTTAGCCATCGCATCAGCTGTTTTGACTGGCAAGGTACTTTTCTCAACAACTATTTTATCTGAAGTTGATACCTCTAAAATCATGCGCGCTGTTTTTTCCCAATATTCTAAATTGGCTGCATATCCAGCGCCTTTACCAAAGGTTTTAGTTGGTGTATTCACACTAACAAAAATAATATCACCTTCGCGAACAGCCGCCTCAACTTCAGAGGAAAAAAATAAATTTTTATTTTTGACAGAAGCAACAATTTCAGCTAAACCTGGCTCATAGATTGGCAGTTCATTGGAATTCCAAGCGTCAATTCGATCTTTATTAATGTCAACACATGTAAATTTAACATGGGGGCATTTGCTTGCCATCACAGCAATAGTGGGGCCACCAACATAACCCGCACCAATAAATACAACATTTTTAATAAATTTAGACATTACGACTTCAGCTATTTACCTTCAGCTTCTCGAGAAAACAAATACTCACAAACCACTCTTTCTTCGCCAATAGCAATAAAAGTATTGACACGAAAGCCTTTAAAATTTTCGATGAAATTTAATTCACCCTTGTAATGGGTTGTTTCGTGCACACCTTCTTGTTTATCAGAGTGACTTACCATTTCAAGCTTAAAGGGAGTGCGTCGTTCAATTGGCCTTACAAATACTTCAATATTCTTAAGATCTAACAAAACAGGTTGATCTTTTAAATCCGTTATTACCAAATGCAATGTTTTCCAATCTTTTGTAACACTAAAATTAAACTTATACTTCCCTGTCATTTTAACAAGTGTACCAGGCGTTCTTTCCACTTCTAAATCATTAGGGACCGTTGCCTCTTCAGCCAAAAGGCTAATCGAAAAAATGACAAGACAAATTAACAAAAATTTATTTAACCACATTTTTTATTCCCCTCCGTAACCCATTTTAGATAACCGACTTCTAAGTTTAACTAATAATTTTGCGTGTATTTGACTTACCCTAGATTCGGTTACATCTAGAACGCGACCGATTTCCTGCATGGTCAATTCATCAAAATAATACATAACGATAATTTGTTTTTCATTTTCAAGCAAATCTTTAATCAATAATTCTTTCAACTCGCGTTTTGCAATGATATCACTCGGCTCATTGGCTTTTTTAGACTTAATGAATTCTGCCATATGAGAGTCTTGGCTTTCACTGCTTGATGCTTGATCAAATGAAAGCAAAGCGGAAGTGTTGGCTTCTTTATACAAAACTTGCAACTCTTCCTGCGAAATTTCTAGATGGTAGGCCAATTCTTCATCCGTTGGCTCACGCCCCAATTGATTTTTTAAATAATTTAATGCATTGTTAATTTGATTTGATTTGGTGCGCACACTACGAGGGATCCAATCACAATGGCGAAGCTCATCAATAATCGCCCCACGAATTCTTAAAGAACAATAAGTTTCAAATTTGATGTTGCGTTCTATGTCAAATTTCTCTATCGCATCCATTAAGCCAAACATACCAGCACTAATCAAATCATTAACATCTACTGATTCTGGCAAGCGCAATCTTAATCGCTCAGCCGCAAACTTGACTATTGGCAAATAAGTCTCAACTAATTTGTTGCGAAGTTCAACCGTTCCTTCTTTTTTGAACCGTCGCCATAACACATCAATATCTTCTTGCTGAGAAACCGTAGCCAACTAAATCTCCTCGAAATGCCCTAAAACTTAACTTTCTGTATGTTTTCCTTCGTTTGAGACTTCTCCAAGTTATCGAAATCATGAATTTCGGCACGCCGACGAAGATCTTCCTCTAATTCGGTCTGATCCTCTACGATTTCTTTAATCAAAGAATACAAAATTTTTGTTGCGATTCTACCCAATATAAACCAAAATAACAGTATTACCATAATCAATTGAAAAATTAAGGAAGTAAGTTCTGAGCTTGGGTTAATAAACTCATGAACACAAAACAAAAAAGTGCCCATTAGGGTAAAAGTTGCATTGATACGATCTTTAAGAGCTTTTTCTGTTTTTTCAGAAAACTTTATCATATAGAAAACCTTTTTGCGTCAATTCGTAAATAAAACCTCTAAATAGCTAGTATTTCTAGCCCTGAGCGTGTCTTGAACCTCTTCAAACCCCTGAAATGCAAGCTGAAACAGCAAAGAAGCACTAGATTCGGGGAATTTAGCTAAAAATATCTCGCCGCTTCTAATAGCATCTGCAACCTTTTCATCTTGTAAAAGGTACCCTAGGTATTTTACCTCAACTTTTAGGGTTTTTTCGCAAGTAAGTAAAAAATTTTGTGCTGTTAGGTCTGCCATTTGCTTATTTTTAGCCATATTTATGAGCAATTTAAAGCCTTTGGAATACCCTTTTTGCCTCATATGTTTCACTATTTGGTAGGCATCTTCCCAAGAGCTTCTTTCTGGTTTTACTATAAATAATTTTATATCAGAGCGCATGATCGCCTGAATAACAGAGTGATTCGCACCGGCACCGGTATCAATTATCAAATCATCATAGTTTGCTTCTAGGTCTCGAAAGCCTGCCATTAACTTGTGAAATAAGCTTTTAGGAAGATCCGCAAATTTTACATCGCGTACACCTTTAATAAAATCAAAGCCATATCTTGATTTTACCACGACATCTTGAACAGGTTTATCACCACTTAAAAGATGCGTAATATTTGCCTTTTGTTCATTTCCAAGTAGCAAGTCTGTATTACCCATACCAAAATCAAAATCTAACAGCAAAACTTTTCGCCCTTTTTGATGCAAATAATAAGCAAGAGCCGCCGAACAATTTGTTTTACCAACGCCGCCTTTACCACTTGTTATCGTAATAATCCGTGCGCGTTTGGGCAGATCAGTTGGGGTTAATTCAGTTGCAGGCAAAACTTTTTCTTTTGGTGGCTCTTTATTGCCTTCTGCTAATGCGCGTAAAATGGTGGCTTGATCAGACATTGTGAGTCACCTGCCCTAAAATCATCCCGGCTAATTTTGCAGGGTTAGATACCTCAATATCTTGAGGCACTTCTTGCCCTGTTGTAATATATGCCACACTACGATTGGCTTTTGCAACAATACTTAAAATCGACCCATAAGTTATGGCCTCATCAATCTTTGTGATGATCAAACTTGAAATAGGGAAGTCGCTAAACTCACGAATATTACTTTGAATATTCTTTTCACTTGCTGTCGAACTTAACACAAGATAAATTTCTTCAATAGGGGTAAATCTAAAATAATTCATCAACTCTTGTTTTTTGATAGCACTTTTTTGATTGCGACCCGCAGTATCAACTAAAACTAAATCACGGTCTTTTAATCGCTCTATGGCAGGAGCAAATTCCTCGGGGGAATGCACCACTTCTAATGGCGCATTCATGATTTCGGCATATTTTCTTAATTGATCCACCGCAGCAATTCGATAAGTATCTAGAGTTATAAAACCAACTTTTTTGTTCATTTGAAATTTATGAATCGCAGCTAATTTCGCGATTGTCGTCGTCTTACCAACCCCCGTTGCACCAATCAAGGCCACATAAGAAGGGCGACCTTCTGTTAACTGCAAGGGACCATGCTCAGGTATCAAGCGGTTGATGTAAACACGCAAATGAGCCTCAATTGTTTCACGCGATAAACCTTCCACAGGTACATCTTTTTTTAATTTATTAACAATACCAAGAGCTAAATCTTTTGAAACATCATTGTCGATTAGGTTTTGATAAAGATCAATTAATGCTTGAGGGAAACTAGCAACCTTTTCCGCTTTTGTTTCCGTTACAAGCTCTTGCACCATTTCACGAATTTGTTTCATTTCGTTTTCAAGTTTGTCGTTATTTTTAATTAAACTCATCACAGAAGCATCAGTAACCGTAGGGCTATTTTTGCTTTGAGGTTTTTGAATAGGTTCTTTGATTTCATCCGCCCATAAAGAAGATTTTAACTCATCTGCTTTTAATTTTACCGAACCCGTTTTTGGCTCATCATTTGATTGATAAGCCTTACTTAACATTTTGCTGGGGGGGGTATTCTCAACTGTTTTTTTTGCAACAAATTTTATGGGGTTTTGAGTAGCTGTAATTTCAATCATTGTTTTAGAGCCAACACCCATAACACCACCTTGTGTTACATGGCGCGTTTCTAAAATAACGGCATCATCACCCAAAGAGTTTTTGACCTTTAAAAAAGCTTCTCTTTCATTACTACCGTAAAATTTGGTTGGCTTCATATTTGTTCCTGTTTAAAATAAATTTAAGCAACTAGTTCCGCCACTGCTACCGCTTCTACATTAACACCAGGTGAAATTTCATTATAGCTTAAAACTACAATACTTGGCATTTGTGATCGCATAAAACGACTTACCTGCGAACGAATACTAGGGCTACACAAAACTATTGGTGCAACATGCCCCTGAGAAACTAATTTCTCAAGGGCTGAAGTTATACCTCTTATCACATTCTTTAACACTCTTGGGTCAATACTCAGTAACGATGCTCCATCTTCCATCTTTTGCAATGAATTGGTAATCATGTCTTCCATTTTTGGGTCTAGCGTGACAACATAAATTTTATTTTGATCTTCAATGTAGTCTTTGCAGATAGAACGGTTTAAAGCATTTCTAACATATTCTGTCAACACATCCGTATCTTTTGTCTTTCTACCAAAATCACCAAGCACTTCTAATATTGTCTCTAAATCTTTGATAGAAACTTTTTCTATTAACAAATTCTGCAAAATCTTTTGCAAGTCGGCATAAGTCAACATATCTTTCAAGACTTCTGTTACAACTGCTTTTGAACTTTCATCTAAATTGTCTACCAAATGCTTGATTTCTGTACGCGTTAAAATTTCAGCCGCATGATTTTTAACGAGTTCAGTCAAATGCGTTGCGATAACCGCCGTAGGCTCTACCACCGTATAACCCAAACTACTTGAACGCTCTCTCATTTCACGAACAACCCATGTAGCTGGTAAACCAAACGCTGGCTCTTTCGTTTGTATGCCATCAAGCTTGCCAGTTGAATTACCAGCATCCATCGCCAATAATTTATCGGGGTAAACCTCACCCACAGCAATTTCATTACCGCGAATTTTTACAACATATTGGTTGGGCTGCAATTGCATATTATCTCTAATGCGAATTGGTGGCACTATAAAACCTAAATCCGTTGCAATCTGCTTACGAAGCAAATTAATTCGATTCAATAAATCTCCACCTTGTTTGCTATCCACAAGCGGTATCAAACCGTAACCAACTTCCAATTCCATTGGCTCTACCTTTAGTAAACCTTCCACTTTGTCAGGTTCTAATGGCTTGGTCTCTGCTACCGCTTTTGTCTCCTTTTGCTTAATAATTGCAATTTCTTCTTTCTTAAATAATGTCCAAGCGTAATACGCTAAACCTATACTCACAATCATCGATGGCAACCAAAAACTTGTTGCTAAACCCAACAATGCAATTAAACACGATGCTGCTAATAACGGCTTTGGCGATAACAATAACTGTTTGTTTAAATCCACATAAATATTCGATGTCTTACCCGCTTTTGTAACCAGCAAACCCGCAGCTACTGAAATAAATAATGCAGGAATTTGTGATACTAACCCATCACCAATTGTTAAAAGAGTATACTTCTTCGCCGCTTCTGCTGCCCCTAAACCATTAACTAATATACCAATCGTAAAACCAGCAATAATGTTGATAGCGGTAATGACTAAACCAGCAATCGCATCACCACGAACAAACTTACTAGAACCATCCATGGCCCCATAAAAATCAGCTTCCTCTGATAAAGCATCGCGTCTTAATTTGGCTTGTTTCTCATCAATATTGCCAGCATTTAAATCCGCATCAATCGCCATTTGCTTACCTGGCAAGGCATCTAATGTAAAGCGAGCCGCAACTTCCGATACACGCCCCGAACCCTTTGTGATCACTATAAAATTAATCAAAACCAAAATCAAAAATATCACAAAACCAACGACTAAATTATTCCCACTAATAAACCCTGCAAATGTATCAACCACTGTTCCTGCATTACCCGTTGAAAGAATCAATCGCGTCGTAGCAACATTCAAGGCCAAACGAAACAAAGTAACAATAAGTAATAATGAAGGAAAAGATGATAACTCCATGGATGATTTCACCCACACCGTTGTCATCAATAATAATATGGAAAACGATAAATTTATGATTAAGAAAATATCCATTGCAATTGGTGGAAGCGGCACCAAAAGAATGACTAAAATCATACCCGTAAAGCCAGCGATCGCCAACATGTCGATGTTGGATTTATTTAGCTTCGACAGCCACTCTCTTGGGGATGCTGCTACAGTTGCCAAATGGTAGACCTCTGGTTCTTTAAAAAGTATATTTTACACTTTATAAATTATAACTTATGTTTCGTTCAAAACCAAAAGAATAAGGTTCTTTTATGCTATTTTTTCTCTTAATTCGACAAATTAATCGAAAATAGCGTTTTTAGTTGTTTTCCGCAGGTTGCGCTACTCGTATTGTATTCGCCTGTCTAGACGATTTTCTTCTTAGTCTCCGAATATACCCATTTTCTCCTCTTTTTGAAGCGGTTTCTATTTTTTCATAATAAAGCAAGTGGTTATTTTAAATGAGTAAATTACAGTTGGTTTTGCCATTTCTGACCATCGTAAAAAATCGAGGTTCTCTCGTAATAACAAATAATTAAAAGCTTTAATTACTGTCGAAATTCGAACGAGGCAGATTCTTTGTTTCGAGTAAGTCATACCTTGATTATGCGATTGCCTATTGCTTAAAGTAAAGTGTAAATGATAATACAGCGATTCATTTTTAACGAGATCGGCCAATGACAAAATCTATCGAAACCTTACTTTCGCCACTTAGTGCCGAAGAAAAACAAAAGGGCGCTATTATAGCTCTAGTAATTTTTGTTATGGAAATTGACCATAGTATTGCCAAAGAAGAGGTAGATTATCTAGAAACGATACTTAGAAATTACCAATTTGGTGAAGATTTATCTTTTGCAAAATTTATTTCATCGGTTAAATTGTTAGCAAACGAGACATATAAAGACGAGCCTGGGCAAGACTTGTTTATTTTAAATTGTGCCAAAAATATTTTTGATAAAAAATATAAAAAAGAAGTTTTGACCTTGATTAAGAAAATGAGCGATTCCAACAAAAAAGTATTGCCACAAGAATCGAAAGCTATTGAAAAAATTACCAAACAATTGTCTGTTTTATAAAAGATAGGTAAAATGCAAGATGCCTGACAAAGAGCAATTACTACCTAAGACATTAGCCACTCTACAACCAAAGGTTGAACCAAGGGCTAAAGTGTTGTTTGCCAAAGCTGGTGCAGAATACCCCCCTGAAAAAATATCGCTGATCATTTATAAACATGAAAAAATTGTTGAACTTTGGGCATTAACAAAATGCCAATGGAAAAAAATAACCGTATACCCAATGACTGGTTTTAGTGGTATTTTGGGCCCAAAGTTACAAGAAGGCGATTGTCAAATACCAGAAGGGGTTTATACAATGGAAAACCTCAACCCAAAAAGTAAATTTTATTTATCCATTCGAATCAACTACCCAAATACTTTTGACTTAACTAGAGCACAAGAGGATGGTCGCACGCACCCAGGTAGCGATATTTATATTCATGGTAAAAACGAGACGAACGGCTGCATACCTGTGGGCGATGAAGCCATTGAAGAAATTTTTTATCTGGCTGGCACTTTTGGTAAAGGCGAGGTAATTTTGTCGCCAAGTAAAGCAGAATCAAATATACCAGATATAAAAATGCATTGGTATGATAAACTAATAAACCAAATTCAATGTGCAATTGCAAAATACAATTCAGATGACTGAACAACTCACTAAGCCGACTATTACAAACAAGCACCGCCAAAGCCAATTAATGATATTAAAATGGTGTTTTATTGCTTTTATCTTCTACGATTGCTTTGTTTTGCTGTTTATAAATAGTTCAAACTCAATCATTCAAAGCACAATTGAAAGTGGCCAACCACACCCCCATTTAACACCAGCAGAATTTGAACAAACCAAAAATCTAATAGACAAAATTTTTTGGCCAATTCACTTCATCGGCATAATTCATATATTATTATGCGTATTCGCCTTTCAAAAATTTCAAAAAAAACAATGGCACCCCTTGATCCTCGCCACAACATTATTAACTTTTTTAATTCTTCCCCTCGGCCCCTTTTTCGGCCTAGTGCTACTAGTTTTCCTATACCACGCCAAAGGCAAAAACCTCTTTCAAAACCCAAAAGAAATTAACCAAAATTAACACCTTTCACACCACATAACTCTATTCAAATAAACACAATAACACTAAATGCTTCTAAATTATTCACTCATTACAATATAAATCACAACCTGAATATCCTCTATATCTATAATTTTTATTGTTCCAAAGCAGAATCTATTTCCTAAAAGCTTTTATGACCAAAAAATGCCATCTCACTTCGTGAAATGAATCTGTAATTGCTTCAACATTTTTTACGATACATGCTTTTCAATTTTATTGAAAAGTTTTGATAACAACTCTTCGAAATATAGAGTTGGTAGCCAGATCGACCTCAATCTGGTGAAGCTAAAACTTTGATTTTGCTAACAGATTGAGGCGGTTGAACGATTGGCCGATCTTTTTACCTAAAAAATTCATTGAAGAGTTACTAGGTTTGTTTGAATCAAAAACCAGTGTTTACCTAGACTGATTGATACCTTGGTTTTCACTAATCAGACACCAATGATGTTTGATCATCTCATTACTAATTTATAACGATAAAAAATTTCTAACGATAATATCGCCAGAGCAGTGCTAGTGATGCGACCACCATCTGAAAATGGTTCAAAATCGATTTTTGGCCAAGAGCTAAAGAATTTTTCTTCATCCGACTGAGCTTGAAATAATAAATCTGAGGCTTTGAAATGCCAATTATCCCATGCATCACCCCCTTGTTGAAATAATGTAAGAAACTGAAAATAGGTTTGAACATAATTTATGGTGCTGTGGTCTTTAGGTAAATTCAATGATAGTTCTGTGCTCGCGGCTTTTAACCAAGGCTCATATCTTTCATGACCTAAATATTGTCTTACCAATAGCGCCATTGCTTGATGAGTACCACCATTTGAACTTTCCTTAAAATTGCCTCCACCATGAAACCATGCATGGCCTTTTGTATTTTCAGTTTGATCACCCGTATTCGGTAATCTATCAAATAAATGATCAGCTTTTTTAAAGCTCATTCTAATTTCAACTTCAAAGATTCCTGCTAAAATGGCTGATTTTAATCCCATAATACAAAAAGCTGTAGCAGGCATTTTATCATATTCGCCTGATTCCAAATTTTCGCTTTTGCCAAAATTATTAAAGCCACCAGAGGCATTTTGTTGAGACAATATAAACTTGCATGCTTTTTCAGCACCTAATTTCATCTCTCTACCCATACAACCCATACCTGTTGCTTCTGCTAATGCTTGAGTACAAAGGCCATTAACTATATTATCATTAGCAAAAGAACCATCTTCTCTCTGAGCGGACAAAAGCCAAATTAGTGCCAATTTAACATTTTTCTTATATTTTCCAGCCTTATCCGTATGTCCCGCACCTAAAAAAGCTAACAAACAATTAGCTGTGCATAAAGCCTTTGATTGGTCGGTAGTTTTGCCGTCAAATATACCAGGATCCCAAAAGCCAGCCTTATCTTGGCTTTTTTGCAAAAAATCTAAACCCGTGTCTATAGCATTGGCATTTGTTTTGGGGAGCAAAAGAGTCTCTTTTTTAATTAAGCTCCCTTTTTCAAACTGCCATCTAACGGCCTTTCTTACATTTTCCAGTTGAGATCGATATTTTTCAAAAGAAAAGCTGATTTCATTTATATCAACACCTTCTTTTAATATGGCATATCCATTCCAAATTTTATCATTTTTAAATTCTAAATCAGATATCAAATAATTTGCGTTGATCCATTCTTTAAATGGCCCATTTTTTAACCCATTTTCATAGGTAATTTCCATAACTTTAATATTGGGAATTAAAAAATAGCTACAAACCCCATTTAAAACACCTTTATTAAACATTTCTTGACTTAACAACAGTTTTGCTTCCTTTTTTTTATCATTATAGTAAGTAGTTTTTAAACCTTCTAAAACTCCTTTGGAGTAATTAGCAATAGAATAATGTGACCAAAAAAAATTACTAGGCATAGCTTCAAAAATTTGGCCTTCTAATAAATTATTTAAATAATTCCCAGACATTATTAATTTGCCATCCTTATCAAATTTTTTAAATACGCCATTTTTTATCTTTTTATTGTTAGTTTTTGCTTCATAAATGGATTCATCGTTTAATTCCATTTCATTTTCATAATGCGAAATACAAGTCTTGCTATATAAAACTTTTAACATATTTTCGTCCTGATTATTCTTAGCAGTCTCTAATAATTCCTTTTGTAGTTTTTCGGGGTAAATGAAAGACTCGCTCCCAATTATAAGAGCCACCACTTCATGGTACCCTTTCGCAACACTATCTTTTAGCATAATATTTGCATTAGGCGAGTTTAGTTCAAACCCATTCTTGACCATTAAAATTAATATATTAACCAAACCGTTTTCAGAAGCTAATAACCAGTTTTCCTTTTGTCGATGATCATACGAATCAAATACTTTCGCACCTTTACTAATTAAATATTCTGCAATTTTTTCACGATTCAACATTAAGCAATGCTGAAAAGGCGAGACAAATTTTTCATTGGTATCATTTACATCTAACCCTTTCTCAACTAAAAACTGAACAGTTTCGATAAGACCTACCTCAATAGCTAAATGCAAAAAACCGCTTTTATATAAATAATTGCCGCTATCCTTAAACTCTTGAAACGATTTTTTTATTAAAGTCATATCTCCTAATAATATCGCTTCCTTTAATTCTACCTTACCACCATTTTTTTGTAAAATTTTGAATATATTTTGGTTGTTATTTTTCAAAGAAATTTGAACACAATTTATTTGCAAATGATTTGCCTCATTCACATCAATACCTTTTTCAATCAAATACTTAACCACATTTTCTTGGTTATTAGCAACCGCTACAAACAATAAATTTGGTTCTTTTGGTGTTGAGATTTTTAAAGAAAAACCTTTTTCTGTATATTTATTAAGTAAATGTGCCCAGCCATACTTAGTCATATAGTGTAATGCAAACTGTTGTGTACCGAACACTTCATTGATTTCCATACCCATAGAAACCAATCGATCGAACAAATGTGGCATATTATGCACCAAGGCTAAAGAAATAGCATCTAATTTTTCATTGTTTTTAATTTCAAGCTGAGCTTTTTTTGCAACAAGAAACTCAAATATATTTGTCTTGCCTTTCATAATACTATAATTCAAAAGCGTGTTGCCTAAACCATCTTGTTGATTTATTTTTTCTGGTTTGCTATTGATTTCTTTTGTGATCTCATTTAAATCACCGAGGCAAACCAAATCAAATAAGCTAATTTCAGGTTTAAGAGAAATTAATAAGTCGCTCGCTTCTTTACTATCGTTGATTAATGCAAAGTTTAGGGCTGAATTCCCACTTTTATCTTTAGCGTTTAGTTCTATTCCAGAATCTATACACGGTTGAATTAATTTTACTTGATTAAATTTTGCGGCAAGATGTAATAAATTTTGACCATTTTTAAAATAAACTTTATATAGATTTTCAGTGATATAGTCTTCTGTAGCAATGTTTGGTTTTTTCAATAACTCTTCAATAGCAATTACTCCCAATTTATTTTCTATTGTTAGATTTGGATCATGTAATAATAGCAGATTTATCAAATCGTAATAATTGCGTTCTAACGCATAATGAAGCGGTGTATTACCAAAATTGTCTTGGATATCTAATTCTGCATTTAAATCAATTAATAATTCACATGCATTAATTAACTCAGTATCATGGGAGCAAACCAAGTGCAAAGCAGTTTTGCCTTCACCTAAATCAGCATTCAATAACTGAAGATCCCTTTTGATTATTGTAGCGATAAAACTAACATTGCCTTTTTTAATGGCATTTGTTAAAAAAGTTATCCTTTTTTTGTCAATTAATTCAACCTCTCTTAAAATCTTGCCATCAGCATCACAGAGATATCTTTTTATTAACTTAAAATCTTTATATTCCAATAGCTCCAATGTTTTGTCATCGAAACTCATACCATCCTTAACTTCACCTTTTTCGACAATATTTTGGGCTATAACCTCACCTTTTTTATTGTACTGGTAGCCTTGCCCGTTAGCAATATTGTTTTTGAATATAAGGGTGTTTTGCAACTCACCTTCGAAATAATATGAGTTACATTGCCCTTCCATTAAATCGTCAATATAATTGATTTCAAATTTCATTTTGCCATTTTCATAATAATGAATTTCTTTGCCCTGTCTTAACCCTTTCGCATAAATCGTTTGGCTCTTAAGTAGACCATTTTCGAAATAGACATTCACATTTCCTTCAGGCAAGGAATCCAAATAAGTAATCGTTGTTTTTAATCTCCCAGATTCAAAATACTCTTCAGTTGACCCATTAAGTAAAAAATCTTTAATGAACCCTTTTAGTTTTAATTGACCTCCAGAATAATACTGCCAAATGGTGCCGCTCCAATTTTTAACAAATTCCATTTTTAATACGATATTACCTTCTTCGTCATATTTAATTAAAGCCCCATCTGGCAAGCCATTTTTAAAGTTCAATGTTTTCTTTAATTTACCGTTGTCATAAAATTCTCGTGATTCCCCAAATCGCTTCCCACTTTTATAATTACATTGATTTATAATTCGACCTTCTTCATTTTTAATTGTAAACAGGCCATTTAATACTTGGTTTGAGAATGAAAAGCTACCAACTTGTTTAGAGTTTTCAAATATCTGAATGCGCTTAAATTTATTATGGTCAAGCTCAAGTTTTACCAATAAATCTGAATAATCTTGGGTAAAAGCAAGTTCTCCATTTAATAGGTCATTTTCGAATTGGCCTGTGGCAACAAAATCATAATTATCTAGAGTGACAGCAAATTTACCATTTCGAATAAAATTATTACCTTTCCTCTTAATTGGAATTTTTGTAGCAACTCTACCATAACTATCAAAAAAAAGTTCAAATAAATTATTTTCATCTTCTAAATATACGACGCCTTTTAATTTATATAATTCATCAAACATTAATTTTATATTTATAAAAAAACTTTGACCAATACTTATATCTTGCAATATTTGTTGGAATTGGGAAATTTGGGCTTCTGATTCACTCAATACTGGGGAATCAAAATCACTCTCGTATATATTAAAATTGTCATTTTCTAAGTTTTGAGTATGTTTTAGTTTATTTTGGACAAACCATGGAATATAATTCGACCCAACACTTTGCCTAGGCAAAAAGCTTAAGTCCTTATCATCATTAAATATCCCACCCGATGCTGCTATTGGAATAATTTCTTTTGAGAAAGGAAACTCGACAAAACATTTGAATAACGCCAAAGTCTTTGAGCTGTTAGGTTCAATCTTCTGAGCTCCTTCAAAAATTATTTTATCAGGAGAAACTTGAATCTTCATTTTATCATAAAACCAACAAATCAATTGCCCACGGCCAATTTCTTCTTGAGTCATGGTTTTGCTTATTATTTCCAATTGGTGTTGGTATTTTTCACATAAAGTGAAAAGATAAAACCTAAATATTGGCGATTGAAGCAGTAATTTTAATGCGTGCTTGGGTACTGTTTTCTTTTGGCTAAACAAAATTTCAATCAAGGCGAGAGAAATCTCTTCATCTTTAAGGGAAAAAATAGTATCTGAAATTTTTTCTTCAAAACCTATTTTAGTAATTAAAGCAAGCTTTAATATTAATGTTAAATTTTTCTTTATTTCATTTGGCTTCAATTTATAAACTTTTATGTTGGCTTTTAAATCCTGCAAAATCGCTTGATTTATACTTGGAATATCTGAAAGGTTTAGTTTTTCTGCCTTTAATTGCGCAAAGAAATATTGATAAATGGAATATTTAATATTTTCATTGGAAATTAACTTCAATAGATTTTGTGATATTTCTTTTGGATTTTCAATAAACATAACCATCAAATTATGGTTTAAATATAATAGATCTTTGCCGTAAGATTCAAGAAATCGATTGAACTGCGTTTCAATATCCTCATACCCCATTTGTAAAAGCAAATGAAAAATAACAACTTGTGTATCAATTTTAAATTTAGGATAATTACGATATAAACAATCAAAAAAAATCGAATTTGTAGGTGGGTGCTCGATATTTCGGAAGTGGTAAAAAATTTCACTTATAGTATCGCTTTGAATCACATTTACATTTTCTGCAAAAAATGAAATTATTAAATTTGCATCCTCTGCAGTAATTCCTTTTTCTAACTGATTAATTATTAGCCCAAATGCTGCCATTCTCTCTTCATCTTTTTTGGAAAGAAAACCATTTAATTGTTCTTTTTGAAAACCTTCATTACTGAAAACTTGAGAGGCAAGAAAAACGGATAAAAGTAGAAAAGTTACTAATTTCATTGTATATGCTTTTTAAAATTGAATTTTTTGGGGTTTCAATTTTACAATTTTTTATAAATTCAGCTAAAACTTTTTTAAAAAAAACAATTATTTATTTTTATCAAATTCCAAATTGAAACATTTTATTTCTCTGCTTATATGTGCCGATTCAACCGTTTATTCAATAGAAAATTTACCTCTAAAAGTTCCGCGATAGACTTAGGCGGTTCTAGCGATTCCATGGTTTATTGTCTTTGAAAGATTCAATATTATTTAGCCACACTATTTTATCTTTGGCTTCTTTACCATCAAAACAAACTCTTATTAGCTCTAAATCACCAAATCAAAATGGCTTAAAGAAATATTACTCAATTGCAAACTACTTCAATAATAAAAACTTTAACGAGGATCAACTCGCTCAACTGAACTAAAAATGCAGCTCAAAGATTTAACGCTAAATTTTTAAAATTCACAAAACATTTCATATTGCTTACTCTAGATGTTGTAAACAAAAAAATGGTTAGAATTTACAAACAGAAAACTAAATTGCTTACTATTAGAATGCCATGTTATTGCTTGACAGATTACATTTGTAATCTATATTGGATCAATATATTCTGATACAGAGAACTAGCATTTAAAGTCGTTTCGGTTGAGTCCAATTGAATTCATTTAATTTTTGGGAGAATTATGTTAGATAACAAACAGCCGTCTCCCTTAGAACTCAATAAGCTACAACAGGAAACCGTTAAAAAATACCGACGAAAGCATATTTCGATATTAATCTTTGCTGGTTTAGTTCATTTAGAAGTTTTGTTAATTGCTTTATTGATTGCCATGGCCAATGCAAAGCCTCGGGAAAAAACCATAATTACAACTGAACTCATTCAAGAATATGAGCCCATAGACCTTTCGGTAAAACGCAAAGTAGTAAAAATAACTGAAGACAATGAAGTAGTTGATGCAGAACCAATTATTACTACAGATGATATTTACGACACAAATTTAACTGAAAATGATCAAGAAATGTTTTTTGCCGAAGGCATAAGTGATGCTATTTCTGTAAACCCTTTAGTTGGAAATAGCATTTTTGGCAATATCGGTGGTGGCGGCGGGGATGCCGGCGCTTTTAGTTTGCGAAATGGCAAAAGCAAAAAGAAGGCCGTTCTAAAAGGTGGCGGTTCTAAAAAAACCGAATCTGCCGTTGATGCCGCCTTAAGCTGGTTGATGCGACAGCAAGAGAAAGATGGCCATTGGGATAAAAACAAATACGGAATCGAACTAAACAATAAAGGCTTTGAACGCCGAAAAATTGAAGCGAATTCGGTTCTAACAGGGTTAGCCACTTTAGCATTCATATCTGCGGGCAATACACCTGTATCTGGCAAATACAAAGAAACTGTGGATAAAGCAATTCAATGGCTGCTAAAGGCACAATTACCTGATGGATCCTTTGGTGATACCTTTGAGTTTAGTTGTTACAATAACTATATCTGCGCTTTGGTTTTGTCTGAGCTCGCAGGAATGTGCCCCGATCAAAAATATAAGATTGCAGCCCAAAAAGCCATTGACTTTATTGTCAGCGCAAAAAATGTTCATGAAGGGTTTTCGCGTTATCCAAATATTCCGCAATCCACTAGCGTTAACGGATGGCTTTTAATGGCTTTAAAAAGTGCAAAAATTTCTGGCCTAAAAACACCTCCTTTTATTTTTGAAAATTTGAAAAAAAGGCTATTAGATGTTACGACTAAAGATTCCAGTGGAAACTTTGAGTTAGTCAATTATTTGGAACTTGGCGACAGAAAAAGCCGCACAGCCACCATGACTGCCGTTGGAATGATGATGTATGAAAACTTAGGTGTAGCACGCATTGAGTTAAAAAATTTGGCAGATCATTTAATTAAAGATTTGCCAAAATATGGTTCACCAAATTTAAATCAAGAAATGTATCGTTGGTATAATACGACTCTAGCCTTATACCAATTTGGAGGCGAACATTGGAAAAAATGGAATTTTGCTATGACGAATCTTTTAGTGTTAAATCAAAGAGTAGATGGCCCGTTTGATGGTTCAACGGCAGATCTAAATGGCAGTTGGGATCACGAACAAGATCACTTTGGTCAAAATCTTGGTCGCACCTACACAACGGCTATGGGCGCACTATGCCTAGAAGTGTATTATCGATATGACCGTATTTATCAATCCATTGATTAAGAAATAAGCAGAACCCAACAAGCCACATGGGTTTCACGAATTACTATGAGCCCTGCTTTTCAAAAAAGAAATCAAAACTTTCCAAATTATGATTTGCTCTTCTTGCATATCAATACGCATTTTATTGACTCTTATTTATTCTCTAAACAAATAAGCTTACCGTTTCTAGTAGCAATAAACAGCTTGCCTGCAGCTAGTGACATTCCATTAAAGGCTGCCATGGCATTCAACTTTGTTTTTTCTAACACTTTACCGCTTTCTCGATCTAGAACCCATAATTCAGGCTCACCAACCGTTCTTTGAAAATGCCCCACAACATAAACAAACTTAGGCGATAAAACCATATCATCTACTACTAATTGAATATCCTCAGTTGCCCAAAAAATCGTACCTTTTTCCTTAAAGGCATTGACGCCAATTGTTCCAGTGTTTTCAAAAGATTCGCCTTTAGGGTTATAGCGAAAAGCAAGGGTCAAATCTTTATCAAATGATAGTGTTTTCCCCTTTGCGCGACTATCAGAAAGACCAGCATTAGTTCGATCTTCATTGTTTCTGCCCAAACTATTGCCATAGGCTAATAAATCATCTAGATTGTCCTCAACAAGAATATTGTTTGTTATAATTTTTCTTCCGACAAATGATTTTGTCTCCTTATCGAGTATCTGGCCTCCTAAAAAAACATGGCCTGTTTCTTTTTGTCCACAAAAAATTCCCGCAAGACTACTTGGTCGCGGAAACCCATCTGTATTATCATCTTTTCTTTCTTTTTTACCCCAAAGTTTTTTCCCTGTTTCAACATCAAATGCCAATAGGTAACATCCACCATGCATATTTAAACCAAAACCAGTAGCCATATAACCAACGCCATCCTGCACAAATACATCTGCTTCTGTTGGCCAAAGACTTTCTAATTTCTCCTGACCACCAATGAATCTTTCATGTGGCGCAACTAAAGTTTTGTATACTAGCTCCCCCGTTTTAGCATTCAAACAATAAACCCATCCATCCTTGGCAGCAACCAAACAAAGACCTTTGTAAATGGCTGGTGAAAAATCAACCCGACTTCCCAAAGAAGTTTTCCATGCAATTTTACCAGACCCAATCTCAATCGCGACAATACATTGTGAATCTATATCTGCAACAAAGGCAAACCCATAGGCAACAGTGGCTTGAGTTAAACCTGTACGCCTTTCAAGAGAAATGTCATAGTCAATTTCACCTAACCCAACATCAGCAACCCAAGCTACTTTCAAAGCCGAGCCTAAACTGCTTTCTAAAACAGAATTCCCGCGGGTTTCATCGTTTCGAAACATTGGCCAATCAGTAGATTTTGTTTCATCTTTAAATGAACTTCGACTGGTATAATTAATTACTTTTTCTTCAGCTTCAATAGTATCAAAAGAAATATCTTCAGGCCCTATCGCAGAAATACCAGCTATTAATCCATTTTTTCGGCTTGGCACATTATAGATATACCCCTCGCCTATACTCGGTACCAAAAAACAAGAAGGGTGTACAATATAAGGAAAAATTTTTTTCTTTGCCTTAATGTCATACCAAACATTGTGCCAATAATAAAAGAAGTCACCCAGTATAGTGACGGTTGAACCACAGCTATTACCAAAAAGCTTACCGTTATAACCAGCATCTTGCTCTTCAATTTCACCAGTTTTTGGGTTAATCGTCGTAAAATACCCTTCTTGATGATCTCCTTGATATTTTGAAATAACAGTGTGTGCTAAAATTTTACCATTATACTCAGAATATTTTGGAACACTTCCAAATGTCTGCCCCGCTTCACCTCGAGATGGCTTTGCAAATAAACCTTGAAGATCAACCTGCCATTTTTTTTCACCATTGTTTTTGGCAATTGATACTAAGGTAAATGGTCGCTCCCATTTTTGATTTTTAATCAAAAGAACTTCACCAGCAAGATTGGTTAAAAAGCTTTTCTTTAAAAACTCTTGATCTAACCACTGAAGTTCATTTTCAGATAAAACTTTGCCAGTGGAAATTTCAAAAACTTTGAATTTATTGTTATCTATGGTATAAACTTTTTGCTCAGTTACAGTGTACATTCCCTTAAATGAAAAAACGCGTTTCCCCGTAGTGGTTGAAAAAACATTGTTAGAGCAAATCAAAAATTCATCATCGTAAATATTTAAGTTTTGGCCTTTTGCTCCACTCGACATTAATTCAAATTTCAAATCACCTGTCTCTGCATTTAAGCACAACAATTTATTATCATGGGTTATGTAGAAAAATTGATTTCGGTTATCAATTGCCATAGAGGCACCGGGGGTCGAGCTCTGTGTAATACCCCAATTTTTAAAGCTTAAACCAACGGGCTCTTCTATGGTCCAAATCGTTCTGCCATTAAACTCATCACGCGCAAAAATACGAAATTTAACATTTGGAAAGGTATCTTTTGACTCCATTTTCTGGCGATAAATGAATTTTCCACTTCCATGCACCGTTCCCATAAAACCAATATTGATATGTGCACGCGCACCAGCTCGCCACTTTAAACTATTGGCAGGCTTCCAAATAACAGGGGGCACCTTTTTTTTTGCTTGAAAAACAAAACTGTGTTTGGCCAGTGATTCCAAGTTCAAAACTTCAATAGTATCATTATTCACCATTTTCTCTTTCGCAAAAATAAACCCGCGTGGTATCAATATTCGAGCCAACTCATCAATAGAAATACCATTTAAACTTTTTTGATTTTCAACGACAATCATATTGAACAAATGAGAGCCATAATTCTTTGAATCAAATAGAGCATGCCTTACCCCCACTTTTGACCTTATGGGCGCATCTGCAATTTGTTTGCTCCAATCCAAAGCCTTCGCCCCATCAGCTTGCAAAACTTGAACATAAAACTCACTGCTTTTAGCTATCTCAATGGCAAGATCAAGCGATTCGCTCCCTATCAGCAGACAAATACCGCCTTTCATTTTTGTTTCTTTTAACAAATCAGATGCTAAAGTTGGGTTAGAATGAACGGGTGCAAATAACATTAGGCTTAAAAAAATAACTAAAATTGCTCTATTGAATATAGCCGTAGTCATAACAATCTCCTCAAAAAGCCTAAATTTTAACTAAAAATTATAAATGGTTTATTTTACTAATAATTATACTTGAACTAAGATTTTTATTGCTTCAAAATTGGTCGCTTAAGCCATATTGTTATTGCTAATTTTCTATCCGTCTAATTTTGAATTGCTTTCGATATTATCGATTATAATCTCTAAAACGAAAATTACAATAAAATTATATTGCTATCGTTGGCAATTAATGTATATTTATCAGAAATGGGCAAAACAAGTACATAAAGAATAAAGGGGCAATCGCCAGTTAATGCCGGTGATTATTTGTTTTTACTTGCTTTATGAGGTTTTTTGAAAAACACCACAATTAGCACAAAAAATTTCTTTCAAACAATTTACGACTTAACGAAAACAAAACACAATCAAAAGGAGGTTATATGACATTACCAAATATCATTCATTTTCATGCGGAAAGCTGGGATGGTCGCATGCTTGGGTGCCAACAAATTCACCCTGCCATTTCAAAAGCTACACCAAACATTGATCGTTTGGCTGCAAACGGCACTTTATTTGAAAATGCCTATTGCACAAACCCTATTTGTTGCCCTTCGCGTGCAAATATGCTTTCTGGCACATACACACACAAGTGCGAAAGCTGGAGTAACTTTAAAGGTTTAGAAAAAGGAATGTGGACATACCACGATGCTTTGCATCAAAGCCATGATGTATTATTACTTGGCAAACACAAAGATTATCTAACCGGTGGACACTCCGTTATGAATCGTGTTGCTGATTTTTTGGAGCCATTAAATACTGAATGCAGACCTGTCATGGATGCTGACCCAGCTCAAGAATATGGAATTGACCCAGGCAACGAACGCAAATTTCATAAATCAAGCTGGCAAATTGCTGAAACGGCTATGGAATTTATTCATTCAAGAAAAATGGAGGATCGACCATTTTTTATATCGCTCAACCCAGACTTAGTACATGCTGCATTTCAGACAAATCAATTCTGGATCGACCACATACCAGAAGAACTCGTTGATGCACCAATTATGGATGAAAATAATCACCCAGCTGACGAATATCAGAAAAAATCAAAAGCGTGGCGACATGGGCTTGACCAAGAAACAGTCAAAATTGTTCGGCGAATTTACTTTGCGATGTGTGCGGAAGCAGATGCAATAGTTGGTGATTTAGTTGCAACACTAGAGGGGCTAGATCTAAGTAGAAAAACAATTTTTATCTTTTCTAGCGATCACGGTGAGTTGGCACTAGAACACCAACAGTATTATAAAATGAGTTTATTTGAGGGGTCTGTTCGCGTACCTCTTATTCTTAGTGGCCCAAGCATTAAAGCAGGTCAACGCATAAAAACGCCTGTATCACTAGTTGATATTGCTCCAACTATATGCGACCTTGCAAACCTGCAAGAACGCTCCTGTTTCGATGGCGAGTCATTAATACCCCTTGCAAGAGGCGAAACAAACAGAAAACGCGACTGGGCACTTGCCAGTTTTTCGGGTGTAACCTCCAACACAATGTCATGGATGTTACGAAAGGGTGATTACAAATTGATGGTACATGAAGGTTACCCTTCACGCTTATTTAACCTACGAGAAAATTTACGCGAATTAAACGATCTTATTCAAAAAGAACCTGAAAAAGCAGCCGAATTACTTAGAATTCTTGATAATGTAGTAGATCGCAAAGCTGTTTTTGAAATTTGGAATAATTGGCGAAAATTCAGTTTTGAACAATTTCAACGACAAGCCAAAAACGGTTTGTATATTGATAGTTCCTATGGGCTTAAAGACAACCCTTCTTCTAATTACAACGACCTCCTTAACAACACTTTTACAGGCTGGTCAGAAGAAGACGAAGAACGGGTTGCGAAATGGTTAGGAAAAAAATAACTAAAATACACCAAATGTAACTCAGCGAGTTATTGATTTGTTAGCCATATCGGCAAAGTGTGGCACCGCCTTGGTTCTATTTATGCTACTTTATTATTGCCACAGTTCCAAGCAAAACTTGCCTTATCGGAAGAGCGAGAGACGCAAGGTAGCGCGCCTCTAGGCGCCATAGCATATAGAATACATATTAACCCATAGCCGTTTCTCTTAAAGTATGACCTACCATGGGGCTGCCTTTGCCAATGCGGAATAAAAAAACCGGTTGTTGGTTTTTAAAATTTTTAAGAGATGGAAAAATATTGCAGAATTTTTCCCAAGCAGTTTCTAAAATTTGTTTTTCTTGATCGTCAAAAAGTTCAAGTCTATTTTTTTGCCACGACCAAAAAAAGTGGAGCATACTATTGTGTGGCTGTACTTGAAAACCTGCTAAAGTCGCTTGAAGCCAAACAGACTGCATTCCAATACCAGCAGATAACAACCCTTTTGGCGAACTTTCTTCAACCGTCAACGCACCTACAGCGCCACAATGTTTAAGCCCCACACAAGCACGCTGTGCCTGACTTTTGTATGCGCCTAGCTTGTTCATTAAACACATTACGCGCCAAGATTTTGTTAGCCAAAAGAATGATTTACCGAAAATACAAGCGCCCATACTTGCTAAAGTATATCCCGTTCTATTTGCAAAAGCTTCCTTTTGATTCCAGCGAATCATACGGTGCAATTGTTCATGCAAATCGCGCCTAGAAAAACGAATCTGTTCTGCACAAGATACAGCGTCATAAATATTTTCCTTGTTTTTATCATCCGTTAACCAATACAATTCTAAACTTTTATCTTTTTCTATTGCTTTTTGAAGTGTTTGAATTTCAGATTCAGATATGGGTTGTTTTTCAAAAAGCAAAGTATTTGTGTGCCTCAACCAAATGGCCCTTTCCAACGCAAGATCTTTTTTACTTGGTTGGCTCCTTTTCTCAAAATCTATTAAAATTCTTGCAACCAACATGGTATTAGCATTATCAGGCAATAAGGTTACATCCGCGCCAACCCCCAATGCTTGTGCTGCAATCAAAATATTTTTAATTACTGCACCCGATGAAAGTAGCGTATTAAAATTACCCCAATTATAAAAAGATTGGTCGCGGTCATTATCCATTAAAATATCTATATGATTCTCTATCACCAAAAACTTCCAAGGCTGACAGTTATACCAAGATGGGGCTTGCTTACCCGCCGCTACCAAATAACTTAGAATCTGATTTCGATTCGGCACCGAATTAGAAGCAAAAGTAGGCAATAATGGCATTTTAGAATTATCTGTCTTAGGCATAGGCGCTACCTCTAATGCGTTTGGCAGGCACCCCACCCCAAACCTCACCTGCTGCTATGTGAGTGCCTTTCGTCACAACTGCCCCTGTCGCCACCAAGGCATTGTCTTCAATTACACAATTAGCTAACACTACTGCATGAGCACCAATTGTCACATTATTACCAATACGAATAGGATAATGCCCCAAGCTATCATTCTCCAAAGCGTGTGGCACAATCAAAGCATATTGGCCAATTAAAGTATTCGAGCCAATCTCAACAAATTGTGGGTCTAAAATAATTCCAGAACTATAAGTGTTGTTACCTAATTTAGCACCAAGTGCCAAATAAATTACTCTCATAAGCGGTACAGGCACAATACCGCTTCGCATGATTGGGTAGAAAAGAATCAAAAAAAACAAAAGATAAACATGGTAGACAAATTCTTGTTGACCGTTTTTAGGTATTTCGCCTTGGTTTAAGGGCACCACCATCAAAAAACCTCTAAAAACGAAGAGTGCTATCGTATAAAAAATAACAACGCCCATCGCAATTAATGCTATCCCTTTAAAATCACCCAAATAAATCTGTTTAGAAATAAAAGATGTCGTAAAGATTGTCGTACCTAAGATAATTGAAAATAGCACCAAAAAAGTGAGTATTTGTGTAATATTGATTTTTCGCATACCTATTTCTCCCTTAATTTTGTTCTATAAAACTAAACGCTGATGTTTCGTAAAAACCAAAATATGCTTTTTCATTTTCAGTCATTGCCGTTACTTGTTTTTCAAGATAATTTGCAACGAGACTTTCTTCTTTTAAATCTAAAAAGTAAGGATACAAAGTGCGCTCCTTTTTCTCTGTTGATAATATTTGATGACATCTATGAGCTTCTTCCTGATATCGTTTTAAAGGCAGATTAAGCAATACAGCTGGGGCATTTTGTACATGTGGGCAAGGTTTTTCGGAGCCAAATTCTTCAAAACAAAGAATTGATTTATAATATTCTTTATGCCTAGGGTTAACTTCAATAATTAAATCATCGTATCTTTTTACATGATAGGCATAAATCGCAAGATAATTAAAAAGCAAAATCAGAATCTTCTTTGAATTGCGATAATCCGGGCTAATGACGAGGCGAGAAATTTCTGTGATTTTTTTTCCTCTTCTACGCAAGCCATCTAACTCTTCTTTATATATGCCATCCGCAGGCAATCGGCGTGAATCATCAAATACAAGGGTAATGGAACCAACAATATTCTTTAGCTGATCTTGAACAATAAAAACGACTGTTTCAGGGTCAGCATCATAAGGTTTATGTAGCCACTCATTACTGTTTTCATTAATATACCCTTTTTCTCTGTATACTTGGTAGGCCAATCGAAACACCTTTTCGCGTTCTTCCAGTGTATTTGCAATTTTAATAGTAAAGCCTGATGGCTTAATCTCTTCTATTGAGTTCGATGCTTGTAAGGTCGCTGTCACTTGTCTAAAAGCTTTTGATACGCCAGATGGCCTTTGCATTTTTTTCATAAAAACATCCTTAGAAATATCGGTGTTGCCACTTATTGGCTTTAAGAAAAAGGCGCCTAAAAAATTTATCCAATTTTGAAAAGCGTCTATAGCGCTCATTTCCTCACTGTAGGTTTTCACATTTTTCGCAATACTTTTTTCGTTTAAGCACGCTGAAATTGCTTGATCAATAATTTTTTGCGACGGGCTGGCACCCTCAATAAATCTGCCTAGCTTTTTATTATGGACAGCATAGGAAACCAAACTTTGATCGGGGTTTGTCGGAAAACATAAAACGGGTGTACCAAAAGATAAGCTTTGATATACTGTGCCACTACCACCGTGACAAACCGTTAACTTGCATTGTGGTAAAATCGAACAAGGGTCTAACAATCTGCTAATTACACATCTATCTTTTAACCTCGGGTGAATTTCAATAAGTTTTGACGCTTCTTCTGGGCTAACCCCTGAAATAAAAATAAAAGCATTTGATTTAAGGGCAGACTTAATTATGGGGTGAATCAATTTATTATTACCAGTGCTCCCCATGCTAATATAAATATTATTTTTCCCTGATAGGCTGATATCTTGACTTCCAGAGGATGGGCTCCACATAACAGGGCCAAGAAAGAAATGATTTTTTGGTATATTATTAATAACTGTGAAATCAGGCATGTCTAAATATGCGGTAAAAGTGCCTTCTGTGTAGAGCTCACGGAAATCAGTTTTTATAGGCATTCCATAAAGAGCCCTCACTTTATTTAACTCTTTACCAAATGTTCTAAAGGCAATCGGCCTGATCATTGAGAAAATTTTTTCTCTTAAAAATTTTGGCATCCATTTAAAAACCCCAATGTTTGGAGATGGGAAAGGGCAATCAGAATTTGGCGACCAATGCGAATTCGATAAATTTAAAAGCGGTTTATTACATAACCATGTTGAGATGGGTGCTGATAATCTAAAATCCGAAATAACCAAATCTGGGTTTATTTGAAGAATTAATCTTTTTTCTTCTTCTACATATGACACAAGCTCATCGATCTTGTAGAAAAATTTTCCTTTATTTACCCGCTCGTAAAATAAGGCTGGTAAAATGGTATTTAGGTTGTGAAGGGAAAATGAAACATCTTTAGTACCCGTTTTTTGTAAGCCTTCCTTTGAACAAGCAAAATGCACTTCGTACCCATTTTCAAATGCCCATTTCGCAAGCGATAAAGGTCGTCCCACATGCGCAAGTGATACTGCTTCGGCCAAAAAGAGCAGTTTTCGCATAACAATTCCTATTTTTAAATGGTTTTACAAGCCTGCTTGAGCAACACAGATGCCAAGGCAATTGTTTCTTATAACCTTATTGTTTATAATATGTTATGAATATTCTGATCATAGGCCTTGTTTCTTTTCCTAAAATAATCAATCTAAAATGAATCCATTATGAATATGAAAATTAGAAAATTTTTGAGATTTTTGAAGTTTTATTGCTATTATGGAAATTTAAAAGCAATTAGGCAAAAATCTAAGAAGTAAATTGTGTTGTGAGGGCATCCGTTGCATCCATTAATTAAAATGTATATTTCTTCACCAGTATTTTTATTGAGTGAATGGAACAAATATTTGGATAAAGAAAATCTCTTAGATGCAACAATTCTAAAACTTAAAGACAGCACACTGAATAAATACAATAGCAATGTAAAACTTGACGAAGAAGAAATCGATAAAGCTTTACAGCAAGGGCATAAAGATGCAAATTTCTTCTGTTTTTTTCTCTCAATCGTCATCATTTGTTTGGCTCAGCAAAAACAATTTGATAAAGCGAAAAGCTTATATTCGATAGGCAATGATTTGTTACTTACAAAATTAGAGCCTGCCATACATTCTTTTTTTCTGCAAGCTTGCTCACGCTTAAAGTTTTACCTTGGTGATTTGCAAGAAGAAAAAAAGTTGCTGACGGAATCACTTAAATTACTTAAAAAGGAAAACCCAAGATATCAATCCGTTCTAACAAATTATTCATATGTTCTTGCACGAGACGGAATGCTGAATGACTTGGAAGTGGCAGATAAAAATCTATTCATTTCTCCTAGCACTTCGAAGGAAAGAAATATTTTAGCAAACGAAATTTTAGTTGCAAATAGCATTGTTCAAGGTGATTTTAAAAAGGGTTTTGAGTATCTAGAAAGATCTCTTATTACCTTAAATTACCAAAAGAACTTGCGTTATGAAACCGCTTTTTTTGCTTTAAAAATTTTATCTGGTGATCGCAATATTTCCTACTACATAAACGAAGAATTCAAAAATATTACCCTAGCTATTAAAGACTTTGTAGAACTTAAATGGGATGTTTTACCTGAACGGCTTCCCACAATTAAATCGATAGACTTTAGCCTCCCATTTATTTATTTCATCACAAAGTATTTTCCAATACATGCAGATCTCTATTCGCGAAATATTGGTAAAGCGAAGTTGTTTTTATATGAATTGCAAAAAGCTGGGAAGGCTCATTTTTTTGACGATTTTTTTTATGCTAGAATTGCACTTTTAGAGGGAAAAAAGAAGGAAGCCTCTGTTTTGTTTAAAAGACTCACTCTAAATGTTCGTAAATATAACTTTGAAAACAGAATGGCTTTTGAATTACAGTTTGCAAAGGAATTAGCACCTTCCGATTTATATTATTTGCTGCAACAAAACGATGATGCGCAAGAAGAAGTTTTATCACTAGAGCCAAATAATATTACACCTGTTCAAACAGATGAAAAAGGCTTAAACACTATTATAGGTAAGAGTGCTTTAATAAATAAAGTAAAAAAACTAATTCAAAAATTTTCAACCATTTCAGAACCTATTTTAGTAATTGGGGAAACAGGCACAGGTAAGGAGCTGGTTGCAAAAGCTTTACACGATATTGGAGATAACCCCAAAGAACCTTTTTTAGCAATTAATTGCGGCTCATTAACAGATACTTTATTAGAATCAGAGCTATTTGGTTATGAGGCAGGCGCGTTTACTGGTGCACAAAAGGAAAAAAAAGGGATTTTTGAAGCAGCAGGCATGGGAACTGTTTTTTTGGATGAATTTGAAGATGTTAGCCCAAAAATGCAGAGCTCGCTACTTCGATTATTAGAAACAAGCGAAATAAGACCCATCGGTAGCACTAGTTCTAGAAAAATTCACTGTAAAATCGTAGTTGCAACTAATATAGCATTAAAATCTTTGTTGAAGAAAAAGAGCTTTCGAGAAGATTTATATTTTAGGTTGGCAAGATTTGAAATCAAACTACCTTCTCTCAAAGATCGCAAAGAAGACATCCCAAGTTTAATTCTTCATTTTTTGGCAAATCAAGATGAGCAACAAGCGTTTACGCAAAGCATTAATAATGAGTTATTAGAGAAGCTTCAACTTTATGATTGGCCTGGCAACATTCGTGAATTAAAAAATGTCGTTGAAAGAATGAAAATACTACATGCAGACAAAAAGATTTTAGGTGTAGATGAGTTTGAGTTTGATTTACTGGAAGGTCAAATCCCTTTTAATGTTCATGAAAAAAAGAAAAACCCACTGAGCAATAATCATTTAATGACATTAGATAATGAAGATGATGCTCGTATCAAAAAAATCGTTGAAAAAGGTTTTAAAGTTGAATCGCGTGCGCAGTATCTAAAAGCAGTGTTCGAAAAATATAAAAGATTATCTCGCAGACAAGTCGTTGAAATTCTAAATGTAAGCCCCCAAACAGCAGCAAACACCCTGCAATCTCTATGCGATGAAGCTGTAATCGTCAAAAAAACACCTACGAAAAGCACTAAATCCCATTATTATGAATGGAAAGAATAAGTCTCATTTTCGTTATATGAAAACGCACACATTTTCATGGTGAAGCTTGAGCTTTTTTTCGAAAATTTTTCATTTAGAATCACATTAGTTTTGTAAATTCTTATTAAAATATGGGCCTTTGCCACTAGAATTTCCAACTACTAAAAATGTTGGTATTGAAATGGCAATAGGCGGCAAATTGGGTTCATTCATTTTTTCAATCAGTCTTCGAACACCCTCTCTACCCATTTGTTGCTTACTCCAATTAATGTGGGTTTTTGAATAGTTAGATGGTGTGCTTTGTGATTCACCCCATACGATAATACCAAATTTATTATTTTTAATTGCATTAGCTGTATTTTTATGAGCAGAAAATTTGGCTAAGGAACGGTTTAATCCTTCCGTTAAAATATCAAAATGAATCGAATTTGGAAATATCAGAGCCGTTGCGCCAGATTGAGTAATTTTTGCAAAGCATTCATTTTCTTTTTCTAAATAGTCGTAATTTTTATCAATATCAACAATTAACTTCTGGTCGAAGGTATTCGTTTGTTCTGCAGCAAACTGATAGCCAATTCGTCGTCGAAGTTGATTGTGGGCAACAATGCCCGTTTTGATCATTGATAAACTTTTATCTAGCAAACAAATCTTACGATGACCTTGCGATATTAAGTGATCGTAGGCCAATTGAATACCTAACATATCATCTTGCAAAATTGTGTCAAAAGGCATTTGCTCCATAGGGTGATAAAAATGAACGATTGGTATTCCAGCTTTATGAATATGCAGTAGAACTCTTTCTTCAGTGATATCGCTGAGAATTCCGATACCTTTTTTCTTAATTTCTTTTAGACAAGTCATTGACTGTAAATCAAAAGATAGGTTTTCTTGGATAACATGCAAGCCGCTTTTTAAACATTGTTCTCGCGCCCCTTGCCATATTAAAGGCTCATTTTCATCTATATATTTTGTCGTAGGCAAAAAAAGAATAGAATTTTCGACTGTTTTCAAACTAGTGGTCTTTGATTTTTTAGGGATAAAATAACCGCTACACCTTTTTTTATCGATCAGCCCTTCTCGTATTAATTCCTCTAAGCCTTTTCGAATCGTCTCCCTGCTTAAATGAAACTGTTTCTGAAAGGCGCGCTCAGAAGGCAAATAATCACCTATCTGATAATGATCATTAAGAATCACCTCCTTAATGCGTTGCGCAACCTCTAAAACCTTTTTAGCGCTTTTATGTCTTACCACTTTAAAACCCTGCAAGAAAATTGTAATCATTATCCATTTTAGTTTAACTGGTCATATTTTGGTCTATTATAAGCGCAATTGGGCTGTTTTTCCAGTCTTTAGGATGCTAATTTTTATTTTTCGTTTTTTTGCCTACTAGAATCGAGCTTAAAACCATCTTTTACATTTTTGGAGAACAAGTATGCGTCTTTCCTTTATTTGGATTTGCCTAACAAAATCTGGTTTATTTCATAATGTAAAACTAAAAGTCTTTTTTTTCATAGTGTGCTTAGGACTAGTAGCTATTAATTCGAAAACCCTAATTGCGGATGAAACAAAATCTTCAACAAAAGTATATTTACCTGAGGCTTTAAAATACCAGCCTTCTCTACCTAAAAAACGCGGTGACAATTATACATCTCTTCCAGGCAACCCAGAATGGCTTGAAAAATTTGCAATCATTTTAGGCTGGCGCATAGAACTAAACGATGATAGCGGATTGACCTTTGGAGGTTTATCTATACGCACTGAAGATCCACGATCACCAACGATGGTAAAAAAAGAAGGCCAATGGGTACCAATCAACGAAGAATTAATACGCAAAAACAAATTACAAGAACTCTCCAATAAAATTCTGGAATTGCGTAAACCATTGAAACATATAACTAGTTTAGCTCGTCATATCTATTTAGAAGGCGTTGACGAAAATGCAGAAAAAGTTTACTATGAAAAAGAAATAGCCCCAAAAGTATCTGATTTAGCAAATAAGATAAAAGTCATTAGCGATAATTTAACCAAGGCAAAATTTGAAGATGCATATTTAACAGGTCAAGTCTCCTATGCAACTTCACTCTTTAGTCAAATTTTGCCTGTGGTCATGGCAATAGGTGCAAAAGGTAATCACGCTAATTTTCTTGCCTTGCGTCAAGCGCGCATTAATTTAGAAAGCGCCTATGAAGCCTTAGACGCTATCCCTCCTGCTAGAGTATTAAGTATGATGGCATACGATGAAAAAACCAAATTATATGTACTCGAGAGTCCAAAGTTCTAGCTGCTAATATTCGCAATTTTCTTTAAGCAGCATCATATTAATTTCTGTCATTTCTTCAACAATTTCGACAAGTTTTTTGTAATTATCAGAATATTCTCTCGCTT
>Ga0209573_1000395_pt1 | contig 94813 bp, 86 predicted proteins | sample TNRBio252014_DNA_FD_185870 | JGI IMG/M metagenome (GOLD analysis project Ga0209573, IMG submission 185870) | Wastewater treatment Type I Accumulibacter community from EBPR Bioreactor in Madison, WI, USA - TNR Reactor_6/25/2014_ DNA (SPAdes)... | ecosystem: Engineered > Bioreactor > EBPR >...
CTTCAACCTACGACCTTCAGGGCGTTCCCAGGTGGCCGACTTCGCGTCGGAACACCGGCCGGCTTCAAATCGGAATAAGTGGCCGGCTTCGAATTGGAATACCTGGCCGACTTCGTCGGAATCCGCACATTGGAAAAGAATGGCGCGCCCGCAAGGAGGACGCCTCATACTTTTGCGGGCCTGGGTTTATCAGCAGGTGAGCCGCCGCTCCTCCTTAAGCTCTGGCCAGTTTGTGCCGATTTTCTGGCCAATGGCCAGCGGGGATTTTGGCGTGGTCACGGTCCCTGAAGGCCGCATGCCCGCTGTCCGCGCTTGATGATTTCGCTGGTTGCGCCAAGCCGACAGGTTCTCGGAGGCCCCTCTATGTCCATCCGCAACCGCGCATCGGGCAGCTTGCCACGGCTCTGTGCGATACCGTTCAAGCCGAACGCCTTCCCGAGAGCACAATGCTGACGCCCGGCAGGTCGCCATATGGGGATGGGTAACGCTGACATCTGAGCTCTGCACGATGGCCGTCGGGAAATGGCCACACGTCGCTGTAATCATCTCTCGCGATGATGAGGCCTTGTCAGCCTCTCGCTTGTCCTCTGCGGTATGATCCGTTGACAATTTTTTCGTTTTGGCGTCGTCAGGCAGGATAGCCAAAGCAACGACGCCCAACCCGACAAAGACCCCCACGGCCGCGCCGCGGGCTTTCGTCGTCCTCGGGTTCTCTCGATTTATTGTTGCGATCCACCTCCCGATCATGCTGTTGGAGCCTTCCGGCTGGTTGTTATTGTTCATCATCAATTATCATGCTGTAATCAAAAATATGCACAGAATGGAAGTGTCGTGAAGTGAATTGCCGGCGCAGTCCGTGCCGATGAAAGTCGTCACTGAGAGATTGGGGCAACGGGCCATAGAACCCGGTATCTCGAATGCCGGGGCGGCCCGTTGTGTATTTATTCTTGAGAGCAGATATGCCAAATACATCGCTGGCCAGCGCGAATATGATTTCGATAGGCCGGCCCATATCGCGAGAGTGCTTGAGACCAGGCCGAATGATCTGTCGGGCTTCGCCGCGGCGCCGGGGGCCGATGAGCGCGCCAAGCTCATCGCGGGCCTGAATTCAGTCGCCCGGACGCCGCCGGACAACGGGCCGGGATTGGTCGCCGTGCAACTCGCCGCGCTGGCCGCCCGGCACAAGACGCCGCCCTTCAGCGGCCGCCTGCGAGGCGATCAACCCGGCACAAAGCGAACTCGCTGTGCAATGCTGCCCGTGGCGAACTTCACCACGGCTTCAGGGGTCGAGCCGTTGGCCCTCTCGCAAGTGAGAGGCGAGGGCGAGGCGCGGCCCTCGGTCATGATCCGGTTGAACTGTATGGCCTCGACAGCTTCGATTCGGATCATGCTTGCCTGCCTGCATCCGGCTGTGTCGACTGTGCGGTCCAGGCGCTGAGCGGCAGGCTGTTCAGCATCTGTCGAATGTCGCGCCACTGCGGCAGGTGGCTGTCAAGCAACTGGTAGAAACTGTCCGTGTGCGTCCGCTCGCGAAGATGCGCCAGTTCATGCAGCACAACGTAGTCCAGGCACTCAGGCGGTTTCTTGGCAAGTTCGGTGTTGAGCCGGATGTTGCCGCTGTCGGGATGGCAACTCCCCCACCTGGTCTTCATGCGCTGCACGAACAGGCGTTTCGCCGTGACCCCGAGTTGCCTCTCCCGGCGCGCGACAACCGGGGCTGCGGCCTGCCTCAGGCTCTCGCGATACCACGCTTCGACGAGCGCATGCCGGTCATCACGTGACATCCGGGAGGGCGCGCAGACCACAAGCGAGCGATGCGTCAACCGAACGGAGGGCGGCCCGTCCTGATGCAAGAGGCGCAGCAGAACGCGCTCGCCCCAGACATAGTGACTCTCCCTGTCGATGTAGTCACGCATGGCCTCACGGGGCTGCGCAACCAGCTTGCGTTGGTTCTTTCTGATCCACCCGAGGCGCGAGATGGCGAACGCCCGGACCGCGTCCAGATCGAGCGTGCGGGGCGCGGCGATGCGGATGCGGCCCGTCGGCGGGTGCACGCTGAGATGCAGGTTCCTGATGTCCTTCCAGATCACGTCGACTGTCAGATCCCCGACGTTCACGACCTGCATCACCAGTACTCCCGCTGGTGGAACACGATGGCGAAGATGGCCTCCGTTCGGTCGGCGGCGCCGACGATGTCGTAGATGGCGCGCTTGATCTCCTGCTCGCGGGCGGGCACGCCGCGCCAATCGGCGGGTCGGACCTGCCTGATCTTCTCGTCGATCCTGATGGCCAGTTCCGCGTCTTTGCCGAGATTGCTGTAGAGCGCTCGCTGCCCCTCGGTCCTGATGCTGGCGGGCCGGTCGCCCTCATGCCCTGCCGCGACCGCTTCGACCAGCCGCGCGATGTCCTGAAGGTACTTCTCGTATTCGATGGCCTTCGCCTTGCGGGCGGCGATGATCTCATCAAGCAGCCTGGACATCTTTTCATAGAACGCCGGGTCGGTCAGGCGTTCCTTGATGATCTTTGCGCGGACGTTGTTCTCGATGGTCTCGGCCGCCGCGTCCTTGTTGCCGCGCAGACTGCCGGGCAGCGCGCCGATGGCCCCCTCGATGCCCAGCGTTGCGATGATGTCGAGGAGCGGCATGTCGGCGAAGGGCGAGATCGTCCGGGGTTCCTTCGCCTCGATGTAGGTGTCGATCAGGTGGCGCATGTCGGCCTCGTAGGCCTTCAGGTCCAGCGTCTCGCCGCTCGCATTCCTGATCATGTCCCGCAGCTTGAGGTAGTCGCCGATCAGCCGCCTGATCTCCTCGACCTCGGAAGCCGTGTAGCCCGCCGTGTCGAGAGCGTCGGCGATATTGGCGAAGGCCCTGACCAGTGCGGCGCACGCCTTGTAGAAGCCGGCACGCAGGGGCTCGCGGCCGGTGAGGTCCGTCGCCACCTCGGTGTTGCCGCAGAAATAGCGTCGGAAAGTGTCGTCGTCGCGTGGCGGCGGCACAGGCTCGCAGATGAGATGGATGGTCTCCAGCGCCTCCTCCAGCCGCTTGCGGCCCTTGGTGAGGCGCTCTTGCAGGACGACGGCAGGGTCGACGCCTCCGGCGCTGTGATCAAGCTCGGACGAGTAGACGCTGATCGCGCCCTGCACCTTCCTGAACAGGTCCTTGTAGTCCACGATGTAGCCGAACTGCTTGTCCTCGCCGTCCAGCCGGTTGGTGCGGCAGATCGCCTGAAACAGGCCGTGGTCCTGCATCGACTTGTCGATGTAAAGGTAGGTGCAGCTCGGCGCGTCGAAGCCGGTCAGGAGCTTGTCCACGACGATGAGGAGCTTCATGCCCGCCGGCTCTTTCCTGAACCGCTGCTTGGCCCGCTCCTCATAGACCTCCGTTTTCGTCATGCCCGGCTGCGCGGGCACGTCTTTCAGGATCGCCTGATACAGGTTGTAGATGAACTGCTTGTCGGTCTCGCTCGCCGCGCCCGTATCCTCCAGCGTCACGTCGGCGGCCTGTGGATTGTAGGACGTGATGACGGCGCAGCGGTCCCGGAACACGGTCTTCTGGAACAGGTCGAAATATTTGCAGGCCTCGTAAATGCTGCTGGCCACCAGCATCGCCGTGCCGCGCTCGCTGCTGAGGCGCGGTTTGACGCTGAAGTCGAACACGATGTCCGCGACGATCCGCTCCATGCGAGAGCGGGAGGAGAGCACGCGCTGCAAGGTGCCCCACTGCTTGCGCAGTTCGTCCTTCCGCCAGTCGTTCAGCCCCTTTGTCCTGGCCTCGAACCACTGATCGATCTTGTCCTGGGACCCGAGTTGCTGATCGACGTCGCGGGCTTCATAGACGAGGTCGAGCACGACTCTGTCGGCCACCGCCTCGCTGTATTTATAGGTGTGGATGTAGGCGCCGAAGACCTCAAGGCTGGTCTGCTTGTCCTGCTTCAGCAAGGGCGTTCCCGTGAAGCCGATGAAGACGGCTCCGGGCATCATTGCCTTCATGATGCGATGCAGCTTGCCGCTCTGCGTGCGGTGGCATTCGTCGACAAAGACGAACAACTCGCCGATGGGCCTGATCGGCGGGTTGGCCTCCAGCTCGCGGATGAAGCGGTCGAAGTTGTCGACGCCCCGCCTTCCGAACTTCTGCACCAGCGAGCAGATGAGGCGCGGCGTCGGCGCGCCCGTGAGAAGCCCCATCAGGTCCGCGCCGCTGGTGGTTCGTCGCAGCTCCTCGCCCGCCGCCCCGAAGTTGCCTTCAATCTGCCCGTCCAGCTCGTCCCGGTCCGTGACCACGATGACCCGCGCCTGCGGGTTCGTCTCCAGGATCCAGCGGGCGAGCAGCACCATGACGATGCTCTTGCCCGAGCCCTGCGTGTGCCAGATGACGCCGCCCTCGCGCTTGGCGATGCGCTCCTGAGCGGCCTTGACGCCAAAATACTGGTGCACGCGCGGCAGCTTCTTGACGCCGCCGTCGAACAGCACGAAATCGCGCATCAGCTCAAGGCAGCGGCGCTTGTCGAACATCTTGAGCAGGTATTTGTCGAGCTTGTTCAGGGCGTCGTCCGCCTCGTCCTCCTTCCATGTGAGGAACATCTTCTCCGGCGTGCCGACCGTGCCGTAGCGCAGGCCCTCGCTGTCATTGCCCGCCAGCACGAACTGCACTGTCGGGTAGAACCACGCATTGAACTCCGGGGCCTGATTGGAGATCGACTGGCGGATGCCGTGGCCGATGGAGACGCGGCTGTTCTTCAGCTCCAGCACGCCGATGGCGAGGCCGTTGACGTAGAGCGCCACGTCAGGCCGCCGCGTGTTGCCGCCCTTCAGCGTCACCTCCTCGGCGATGGCGAAGTCGTTCCGCTCCGGGTGTTCCCAGTCAATCAGGCGCACCTTTTCGTGCAGCCTGTCGGCCGCCGTCCGCACATCAACGCCGTAGCGCAGCAACTCGTGCACGGCCTTGTTGTTGTGGTAGAGGCTGCGGCTGTGGTCGTTCGCCTCCCGCCGCAGACGCTCCAGCGCGGCGGCGATCTGCGCCTCGGTAGCGCCCCGCGCCTTGAGGTTGGCGGCGAAAAGGTCGGCCTCGATATTGGTGTTTGTCCGCTCCGTCCAGTCGCCGAGAGTGCGCCAGCCAAGCCGCTCGCGGAACAGCGCGATGACGCGGTCCTGCGTGGCGCGCTCCGGTTCGCCGATCATGCTTTCACCAGCCTGAACCTGATCTCGTAGCGGTAGAACGAGAGGTTCGGCGCCATGGCCAGGGCCCAGCGCGTTTTCTTGTCGTCCTCCAGCGCGATGATCGCCCCCTCGACGGTCTGGTCCGCTTCCGCGATTTGCTCCTTCACATAGCCCATGTAGCGCAGGGCCTGACCGACCACGACGTCGCTCACCCGGCCCCGCTTGAGCTCCACCACCAGGAGCCGCTTCTTGTCCTTGCTGATGGCCAGAATGTCGATGGGGCCGGCGTCGGTGGCGTATTGCAGGCCGATGCGTTCGCCATCCTCCTCGAAAATCGTGAACTCGCGCCCGAGTTCCGTCTGCGCCCAGTTGGCGGCGAGAAACGCCTCCAGATGCTTCTCCATCGCGAAGGCGACGGGGTCCTCGATCACGGGGTCGGCGGCGATGACGGCCAGCACAGGCGCGTCGGTGCGCAGCAGCGCCGCGATTTCCGGTCCATGCACGGTGATGTTGCTGATGGTGCCGATGGAGCCGGTCGAGTTTTGTAAGGCCTCGCTCATGGCGGCGCGGGCGATGCTCTGGCCGAGCCACTTCACCCGTCGGCGATGGGGGAGATGCGCGCCAGGCGCATGGTAATAGCCGCCCCTCACCTCGCCCGCGCGGTATTGGCCCATGCCGTCGGGGCAGAGCACGATGTCCCCCTCGTTGAGGCCCTTGCCGAGGGTCCAGAGCGCGCCGCAGGCAAGCCCCGCCGCCACGCGGGATTTGTCGGGGCGCCCGGCGAGGAAGACCGGCACATAGGCCTTGTTGAAGCTGCGCCAGTCATCTGTCAGCTTGCGCGACAGATCCTCGTCGATCTGGAAATCGACGCCGATGAAGCCGCCCTCGAAGCATTCGGCGGCGAAGGCGCTGCGCTTGCCGAGCATCAAACGGTAGTAGGATTTCATACCAGCCTGATCTCCCCGGTCAGCAGCGCCTGCATCATGCCCTGCTTCACATCGCGCGTCCTGGCGAGCCTGGCCTCCAAAGCGGCGATCCCGGCGTCCATGTCGCAGAGCACGGCGGCGATGGCGCGTTGTTCGTCGAGGGTGGGAATGGGAACCTCTAGCAATCCGATCAGTGTCAAATTCAAGCCACCTCTGCCGCCGTCACCCGAAGAAATCTCGCGCAACTCGTCATAGCGAGCAAATAGATTGTGATAGAGAAACTCCGGTGAGTAGCTAGGTGAAGGCAAGATCGCTGCGATGGATTGATTTGTTGTTAGGGGTATACGGTTGATCGCGACTGTACCGCGAGTTTTCCCCTGACCGGCAAGGCCAATCAGGACACAATTGGCCGGGATCAGTTTGGCAGCGGAGTTCTGTAACCCTACTTCCGTGATTCGGCCAGCAACCTCCCAAACCTGACGAAGGTGCAACTCACCGGAACTCATCCAAGGGATGTCGCCGCCCCAAAAGTCGGCAACTTGGGTTGAAGGCGTCCCGCCAGATGTGCACGCGGTCATCTCCCGAATGCGCTTGGTTTCCCACTCCCCCTGAAACCCCGGCAGGCGGCGCTGGCCGGTGAGGAGGTCTTGCATCGCGCCCTGCTTGAGGACGCGCTTCTTGGCGATCAACGCCTCCAGCGCCTCAATCAGCGCATCCGCATCCCCCAGCGCCCCGGCAATGGCCTGTTGTTCGGGCAGCGGGGGGAGAGGGGCCAGAACCTTGCGAAGGTCGCCTTGGCCGACATTGGCGCGTACGGCACCCTGACCACGTGCGACGAGTTGGGCGCGGACGGCGGGCGACCTGAAACCATAGCCGCCGTATGCACCCAAGAGCCGCCGAAGGTCAGGGCGCCCCCGAATGACGAACCCTCCGAATACTACCGGCTCATCCGAGCAGTAGGCTGCGGCAAGCGCGACCTCTTCCTGCGTCTCGGACGTCCGGTTGAACAGGATGTCGCCCCTGCGCACCTCGAATGTGGCAAGCGCCGCCGCGTCCACGACTACGCGACCGGGGATGTCTGCCGGGGACAGGTGGGTCTTGGTAATGACTTCCAGAACGTTGATGAAGGGTGTGCCTCGGCCATAGGCGGCCTTGTCAGCGTTGAAGCCGTTTTGGAAGGCCATGAACCGCCCCAGCGGCTCAACCCCCCACTCCTCCGGGATCACGCCCACCTCGGTCTGCTTGTAGCCGGGCCTCACCGCGCTCATGGGCGCATCGCCTTCGCGGTCGCCGCGACGAGGCAGGTTGATCCCGATATGCATGGGAATTTCACGCAGACTATGCAGGTTGTCGGCCACGTATATAGGAAATGGCCGTTTCGCATACATGTCCTGCAAGGGGTCGGGCTCATGCGTCGGGCCCCTCCCAAAGCGTCTGCACGTTGCTGAGCAAATTTGCCAGCTCCACGTTGATGAAATAGTTCTCCCGCCCGATACGCCGCTTGGTCATCAATCCAAGACCCGTGATCGCCTCCAGATACCTGGTGGCGGTGAGGCGCGAGACGCGCAGGTCTCGCTCAAGGAACACGATCTTGCTATAGGGGTGGCTGAAAATCGAATTCAGCAGATCCTGACTATAGATGCGCGGCAGCTCGGTGCGAATCTTCACCTTGTGGCCCAGCATCAGCTTACGGATGGCCTCCACCAGAAGCGTCGTCTGCCGGGACGTCTGCTCGACGCCCTCCAGCATGAACATCACCCAGGCCTCCCAGGCCTGCTCATCGCGCACGGCCTGGAGCTGCCGGTAATATTCAGCCTTGTTCTGGTTGATGTAGCGCGAGAGATAGAGCACAGGCGTCTTCAGAAGGCCCTGTTGCACCAGATACAGGATATTGATGATACGCCCCGTACGTCCGTTGCCGTCGTAGAACGGGTGGATACTCTCGAATTGATGATGCACAACCGCCATCTTGATCAGGGGGTCGATGGGGCTCATCGTCGAATCGTTGATGAATTTTTCGAGATTGTCCATACCCGCGACGATTTCGTCGTAAGTCTGGGGTGGTACATAGACGGTTCTGCCGGTGCGGTCGTTTTTCAGCTCGGTTCCAGGCAGCTTGCGAAACCCCGCGCGGTTTTCCTCCAGCGTCGCCTGCATGGTGAGGATGTCATTGATCGTGATGAGGCCGGTTCGGCGCACGGTGGTGAAGGCGTCGCGCAAGGCGCGGGCGTAATTGTGCACCTCCTTCGCCGCAAGGCTCGCAAACTGATTGGCGACGACATCGCTCTTGAAAAGCTCGTCATGGGTCGTGACGATGTTCTCGATCGCCGAACTGTCACGGGCTTCTTGCAGCGAGAGCGTGTTGATAAGAATGCCTTCGTTCGGCACCTGCCCGGCGGCGCCCTTCAGTTCAGCAAGGGCGCGGTGTGCCGATGCCAGCTTTTTCAGGATCGCCCTGGTCTCAAGATCCCGCTCGAGCGGCAAGCGCGGCAGTTGGTAGCTCTTGGTCATGCGCTGAACCCCATCCGCTTGAGATGCGCCGCAACCTTGCCCTCCAGCTCCGCCGCGCGCTCCGCGAGGCGCGGCAAGGGCGTGGTGTAGCGCTCGCCCAGCTCCGTCACCCGCTTCGTCAGCGCCTGCGCCACCCGCGCCGTCTCGCCCGCGATGCGCGCCTCCAGGCTGCCCATCCATTTGTCATCGACGACGAGGGCTTTCACATCCTGCTCCGAGAGTTTGGGATAGCGCCTGTAGGCGAGATCATCGAGCGCGGCCTCCGCGTCCCTGATGGCCTTCTTCAGCGCCTTCTCGCGTTCGGAGAGCTTCAGCCACTCGCCCAGCGCCTTAGCCTCATCCGCCGCCGTCCTGTCGCCCTTGATGTCCTTCAGCCGCGCCCTGGCGCTGGCGACTGTGACGACGACCTCGCCCGCCTCGATCAACTCCGAGAACAGCCCGTCCTCGTTGCCGTGCTCCTCTTCCAGCGCCAGCAGCTCCGCCGCCACGCGCTCGCGCTCGGCTTCGGCTTCCGCAATCGCCGCCGCCTCCCTGGCGAAATAGCGCGCGACCAGCGCCTCCTTCGGCGCGAGATCGCAGGCCCAGCCCTTGTCTGTGGTCTTCTCCTTGCCGTCCTTGCCCTTCCTGGTCTCGATGATGCGGGCGGTCCTGGCGACCCAGCCATCGCCCGCAATCATATAGGCGTCGTCCTGCATCGCCTCGGCCCACCAGGCCATGAGGTGCTGATAGACCGCATAGGCGTCGATCAGCGGGCGGCCCTCGTAATGTTTCAGCAGCCGCTCGCCCAATTCGCCGATCAGCGCCTTGGGGTGGAAGCCGGGCGCTAGCGCCTTGAGCCGCGCTGTCTCCGCCTCACGCCAGGCCGCGAAGTGCCCGGCCAGCCCGTCCGTGAAGGCGCGGAACTCCGGGTGATCGTGGATCGCGGCGCGGATGCTGGCAGGCTCGACCGCGAGGTCGACATAGCCCGCGCGGTTCGGCCTGAAGAGCGCGGCCTTGAGGCCGGGGCAGATAGCCCAGTAATCCGCCAGCGCCTCGACATCACGCTCCGGGATGCCGCCTTGCAGATGCCCGGCAATGTCGTGCCGGTCCTCCGGCGGCTGGCTGTCGATGTAGCGCGGCAGGTTGAGGTTGAAGTCGTTCTTCTCGATGGCGTCGTAGCCGACCATGCGGGCGTATTTCGGAACGTCGACCCCGCGCCGGAACACATCGACGATGCGATGGATGTCCATCTCGCGCAGGCGGTTCTTCGGCCCGTCCTTCATGAAGCCCCGGCTCGCGTCGATCATGAGGACGCCGCGCCTCGCCGCCGCGTTCTCCTTGTCGATGACGATAATGCAGGCGGGGATGCCGGTGCCGTAGAACAGGTTCGGCGGCAGGCCGATGATCGCCTTGATGGCGCCGCGCCGGATCAGGTTCTTGCGGATGTCCGCCTCGGCGTTGCCCCGGAACAGCACGCCATGCGGCAGGATGCAGGCCGCCTTGCCGGTGGGCTTCAGCGACCGGATGATGTGCAGCAGATAGGCATAGTCGCCCTGCTTGGGCGGCGGCGCGCCAAAACCGTCGAAACGGCGGAAATCCACCGTGTCCGGGCTTTCCTCCCTGACCGTCAGCCCCGGCTTCAGCTCGTTCGGGTCCATGCCCTGTTGCCATCGCTTGTCGCTGAATGGCGGGTTGGCGACCACGTAGTCGAAGGTCTTCAACGCATCGCCATCAAGAAAGGCGGGGTTGGACAGCGTGCTCTGGCCAGGGTGGATCAGAGCGCCGGGGTAATCGTGCAGGATGAGGTTCATGCGGGCGAGGCCGGCGGTGCTGCCGTCCTTCTCCTGCCCGTAGAGCGTGACCCGCCCGCCCGCCTCGTCCGCCACCTTGATGAGCAGGGAGCCGGAGCCGCAGGTCGGATCGTACACCGTCGTCCGGTTGGTGGTCTTCGGATTGCGGATGCCGATGATCTGCGCGATCACCCGGCTGACTTCGGACGGGGTGTAGAACTGGCCCTTCGATTTGCCGCTCTCGGTGGCGAAGTGCCGCATCAGGAACTCGTAGGCGTCGCCAAGGATGTCGTCGCCGTCCGCGCGGTTCTTTGAGAAATCGAGATCGGGGTGCTCGAAGGTGGCGACGAGGCCGGTCAGCGTGTCGACCATCTGCTTGCCGGAGCCGAACCTGCCAGCGTCGGCGAAGTCCGGGAAGCCGCCGAGCTTGTTCTCGATGGCGATGGGGGCGATGATCTTCTTGTTGATCTGGTCGCCGATGTCGGACTTCTGCTTGAGGGCGACAAGATGCCTGAAGCTCGACCCCGGCGGAACCTTGATCGCTGCATAAGGGTGGTCGGCGTATTTATCCGAGATGTATTTGATGAACAGGATCGAAAGCACGTAATCCTTGTACTGGGAGGGGTCCATGCCGCCCCGAAGCACATCGCAGGCCTGCCATATGCGGGTGTAAATCTCAGACTTCTTGACCGCCACGCCGTCCCCGCACAACCCGAATGCTATCAGGACCGCATGAATAGCCGCCGGAGAGGCGCGTCGCCAAGCGTAATATGTTGTGCGGGCCTTATCGCGCCGACCCCGCCGCGTGGCGCGTTCGGGCGCGGATTTTCAGGGTGGGCGCCCCGGCCTGCGCGGCGCTGGCGGAGAAGCCCGCACGAAGCGGGCGGCCGCTGTCGCCCTTGGGATCAATGCTTGCGGCCACGAGACATTTTCCGATGACCCCGGAGACGGCATCGCCGGAAAACAGCGCTACCCGAAGTTGGCCGCGCCGGTTGATGGGGCGGAAGATCGCCCCCTCGGCCACGCCTGCGCCTGCTTCTGCGCGCCGTCGTCAAGGGGTTGTTCTGAGTATCGTCCTGATCTCGCTCCAGCCGACACGCGCGGCCAGCTCACGCGGCGCCGCGATGCGGAAGTGGAAGGTGTTCCCACGTCGGACGAGATGGGTCTGGGCGACCACGCGCATGGTCCGTTCTGGCCAGGTTTCCGGCCAAAGCGGACAACGGGTCGGCTATTTCCTGAAAAACCTCAGCAAGAGCAGAGCCTTGCAGAGAAGATGGCGCGCCCGAAAGGATTCGAACCTCTGACCCTCAGATTCGTAGTCTGATGCTCTATCCAGCTGAGCTACGGGCGCGCTTATCGCCGTCGGGAAGGGCCTAAAGGCCTGCCCGCGTCGGGATGGCCGTCGTTTACCGGCTCACATCCGGGTTGGCAAGGGGGCGCGGCGTTTTTTTGCGGCGCGTTCACAGGCCCTTTGTGGCGCCGCCGTCGAGGTCGATCAGCGCGCCATGCAGAAACCGGCCGTCCGGCGAGTCCAGGAAAGCCACGAGCGCCGCGACCTCTTCGGGCGCGCCGAACCGGATCACCTTCTGTTCGGCGATGAGCGCGGCGCGGGCGGCCGCTTCGTCGACGCCGGTCTCGCGCGCGATCGTCGCCAGGCGCGTCGTCAGACGTTCGGTCTCGATCGGGCCGGGATTGACGCCGTTGACGCGCACGCCCTCGACGCGGCCGCGCTCGGCCATCGCCTTGGTGAAGTTCATCAGCGCCGAATTCACCGGCCCGCCGATGGTGAAATCGGGCGCGGGCGTGCGGCCGCCCACGCCGATGATGACGACCAGATGGCCGGCGTCGCCGCGCCGCAGATGCGGCCAGGCGGCGCGCGTCAGCGCCACGCCGGCGTGAAATTTGAGCGCGAAGCCGTCGAGATAATCCTCTGGCGTCAGGGCGAAGAAATCGCCGCGTTTGGTCGCGCCGGCGCTGTGGATGACGAGGTCGAGACCGCCGAATGCGGCGACCGCGGCGTCGACAAGACGCGCAGGCGCCTCGGCCGCGCGCAGATCGGCGGCGTGGGCGCGAATCGTTCGCCCGTCGTCGCTGGCCTCGCGCTCCAGCGTCTCGAGCAGTTCGCCGGACCGGGCGCAGGCCATGACGCGGTCGCCGCGCGCGGCGAGCTTGCGCGCGATGGCCCTGCCGATGCCGCGGCTCGCGCCCGTGACGATGACCCTGCGCATGACGCCTCCTCCTGCTGCGGTCTCGCGTCGTCATAGGCCGGAATGTTGGGCTGGCGCAACGACGCGCAGCCGCGTCGGCGGCAGAATGCGCCGGACTGGCGGGAGGATGTGATGAAAAGACATCGAGCCATGGCCGCATTCGCGGCAGGAGCGGGGCTTCTGATGGTCTGCGCGGCGTCGGTCGCCGAAGCCTCGGCGCCGGTCAGGCGCGCGATTTCCGGTTGCGTGATCGGCGCCGACGCGTTGCGCAGCGACGACGGCTATCTGATCAGCGTGCGCGGCCGCGGCCGGCCGATCAGTCTTTCGCGCTGGGTCGGGCAGCGGGTGCGCTTCCAGGGCTGGTTGTCGCCCGGCGACCGCTATGTCATCGACGGCGCGCCGGTCGTTCTCGGCCGCTGCGGCGGTCGTCGATGACCTGCGGCCCGGCTACAGGTCGATGACCTCGATCCGCGCGTCGTCCCGCCCGCGCGCCAGCGCGGCGAGATGGGCGTGGTGCGTGAACAGGATGACCTGCTGATCGACATGGGAGGCGGCGAGCAGATCGAGCGCCTGGGCGGCGCGCGCATCGTCGAAACTCGCCAGCAGGTCGTCGCCGATGAAGGGCAGGGGCTCGCCCGCGCGCGTCTCCAGCAAGGCGAGGCGCAACGCAAGAAAGAGCTGGTCGCGCGTCGCCTCGCTCAGGCCATCCATCGGAACGCGCGTCCCGTCGGCGCGTCGACCGGCCAGCACGGCGCGGTCGTGCTCGTCGTAATCCGTGACGAGGCCCGCGAAAGAGCCGTTGGTGGCGCGGCCGAACAGGCTGGAGGCGCGGGCGATCACCGGGTTGCCGACCGCCGCGCGATGGCGGAGGACGGCGCGGGCGGCGAGCCGGGCCGCGGCGGCGCGCAGCAGATAGCGACGGGCGACGGCCGCGACCTCGCCGGCCGCCTCGACGCGCCGGGCAAGCGCCGCCTCGGCGCCGTGGCCGCGGGCCAGGTCGTCGCGCCGCGAGCGGGCGGCCTCGAGCGCCGCTCCGGCCGCCTCGATGTCCTGCATGAGGTTCTTGTAGTCCGCCCTGCCCGCCGCGAGCCGGGCCGGCAGCGCGTCGCGGTCGACGCCGTCGGCTTCCGCCCGCAGCGCGGCTTCGTCGCGGCCCTCGGCTGTGAAATCGGCGTGGAGGCGCCGAATCGCGTCGTCGAGTTCCAGACGGCGGGCGGCGGCCTCAAGGGCGGGCGCGAGCGGCGCGGCGGCGGCGAGGTCAAGCCTTTGGCGCGCCTCAGCGATCTCGGCCCGCGCCGCGGTCAGGTCGCGCCCGAGCGCGGCGCGGGCGGCGGCGCGCGTCTGCGCCGCCTCGTCGAGCGCCTGCGCGTGATGCGCGGCCTCGCGCGCCGCGGCGACTTCGCCGGCGATGGCTTCCAGCGCGTCGAGCGCCGGCCGCGCCGCCAGCGCCGCCTGACCGTCCACGCGGAGCGACGCGACATCGGCCTCGAATTCGGCGATGTCGCGCAGCATGGACTCGACGCGCTGCGTCCATCGGCTGTGATCGCGCGCGAGTTCGCCCGCCTCGCGCCAGAGCGTCAGCGCCGCCTCGGCGGCGGTCAGGTCGGCGCCCGCCTCCAGTCCGATCCCGGCGGCCGCGTCCGGCCAGGCGGCGCGCCACGCCGTCAGTTTCGACCCGGCGTCGGCGACGTCCTTCCCGGCGGCGTCGAGAGCGTCGCGCGCCGCGGCGCGGCCGGCGTCGCGCGCCCTGAGTTCGGTCCAGCGCTTCTGGGCGCCGGCCAGTGCGGCGCGCGCCCGGCGATGCGCCAGATCCGGCGCCTCGTCCGGGGCGGCGGGCGCGCCCAGATCGGCGCAGAGCCCGATCAGCGGCCCCCGCATCGCCGCGATGCGGGCTGTCGCGGCCGTCAGCGCGGCCCGGCGTTGCGCCAGCTCCTCGCGGCGCCGCAGCAGGCGGGCGACGCGTTCCAGCCATTGCGCCATCGCGGCCGGGTCGAGCGGCGTCAGTCCGGCCGGCGCCCACAGCGCGCGCCATTGCGTGACCAGGGCGTCGCGCTGGCCGGCGAGCGCGCGGCCGGCCTCGGCGAGATCCCGTGTCTGCCGCTCCGATTCGGCGCGCCGCCCGGCGGCGTTTTGCAGCAATGTCAGGCGCTCGCCGGCGGCGAGCAGCACGTCCGTCACCAGATCGAGGTGGCGCGCGACGCCGCCGAGATGGGCGAAAGCGGCGCCCCGGCCCCCATCGTCCGCGTCGCGCGCGGCGACGAGCGCCGCATCGCGCTCGCCGCGCAGGCGCAGCAGGTCGTCGCGCGTCGCGCTGGCGCCGCCGGCCGCCAGCCGGGCGATCTCCGCGTCGAAGGCGAGGATGGCGTTGTCGGCGGCGGCCTGCGCCGCGGCGTGGTCGCGTTCGGCGTCCGACTGCCTGTCGAAGGCGCGCAGCGCGGCGTCGATGCGCGTTGTGTCCGGCAGCGGCGCGACGGCGAGGGCGTCGAGCGTCGCCGGGCGCGGCGCGAGCGCCGCGAAGGCTTCGTCGAGCGCCTTCTGCACGGCCTCGCAGGCGCTCGTCTCGCGTCTCGCCAGATCGTAATCGCCAGGCAGGTCGTCGAACAGGGCGAGGCGCTGCTGCAGCGGCTCCGGGTCGACCGCATGCGCCGGAGCGCCGTCCTCACGCTCGCGGCGCGCCACATCGTCGCGGGCGCGCTCGAGCCGGGCCCGGGCGATATCGAGGCGGTCGGCGACAGCGCGGCCATCATTGATCAGCGCCCGCGCCTGAGCCAGCGCCGGCTCGCCCGGCTGGGCGGCGGCGAGCGCCGCGCGATCGGCGAGCCCGAGCTTGCGCGCCGTCTCTTCGAGCCGCGCCGCCGCCTCCCGCTGCGAGGTCTGGCGTCGCGGCAGGTCGTTCAGTTCTTCCTGGATTTTGCCGACGCGCTGGCGCAGGCGGTCGATCGCGTCGCTGCGCGCGAGAAGCGAGGGGTCGAGGCGCAGGCGCGCGCGTTTAGCGGCGTCGACCGCGTCGTCCTCGTCGTGCCTGGCGAGCTGCGCGGCGATCGTCTCGTCGCGGCGCAGGGCGTCGCGGGCGCGCCCGATCCCGCCGGCGTCAAGGGCAGGCGTGGCGATCGTCGCCAGCTCCGCGCGCGCGGCGTCGAGCGCGGCGAGCTTGCCGGCGACGCGGCCGATGCGTTCAAGACGCGCCACATCGGCGCCGAGATGTTCGAGCGCCGCCCTGGCGGCTTCGGAGCGGTCCTCGGCTTCCTTTACGGCGGCGACGGCGGCGGTCCAGATTTCGCCGGTGACGAGCGCCTCGCGCAAGGATTCATCCGCCTTCGAATAAACTTCAAGCGCGGCGTAGAACGGCTTCGACGCGGCGCGGCGCGGCGTGAAAAGCTCGTCCGCCTCGCCTGCGAAGCGCGCGCGCAGACGCGACAGGGCGCTCATGCCGGCTGAGCTGGCGGCAAGCGCCTCGGACAGTCGGCCGCCGGCGCGCGCCAGTTCGTGGCCGCCCTCGCGCAACGCCTTCGCCGTGAGGCCGAATTCCGCCTCGAACATGGTCCGCGTCACCGCGCCGAGAACGGGCGCCAGCAGGTCGTCCGGCAAGGCCGCGTCGTCAGCGTCGACGAGCGTGCGGTCGCGGCCCTTGCGGCGGCGGACGACCAGTTGTGCGCCGCCGCGCAGCGTCGCCCGCGCGCCGACGCGCAAGCTGCGCCCGTCATGCCGGAAATCGTAAGGCGTCTGATGCGGAAAGCCAAACAGCAGATCGGAGATGGCCGCCAGCGCCGTCGTCTTGCCGGCCTCGTTGGCGCCAAGCACGACGTGCAGCCCCGCGTCCGGCCGGAACGTCAGGCGACGGTCGGTGAAATGGCCGTAACGCTCAAGGACGAGTTCTTCGAACCTCACGGCGCGTCCCCCGTCTCCAGGGCGCCGATGAGCAGGTCGCGGGCTTCGGCCGCCCAGTCCTCACGCGTCAGGACAGAAAGTTCGTCGCGCAGCCTCGGCGCCTTGTCCACGAGCGCGGCCGTCAGCATCGCGATTTCGGCGGCGAAGTCCGGCTCGGCGGCGGTCTCCGCGAGGAGGCGGGCGACATCGAGCGCGTCGGCCCCGGCCGCCGGTCGCGTCTGCGGCGCGCGCGTGGCGAGGCGCAGGCGCTCGATCCAGAAATCGTCGGCGTGACGCGCGGCGGCGAAGCGCAGGTCGTCCTCCAGCCGTTCGCGGCCCGCCGTCAGCCGCGCGTGCAGCGGCGTCACGCCGCTCAGACGCAGACGCAGGGCGAGCGGGCGGCCCTCGGCCTCACGCGCCGCTTGCGCGAACAGCGCCTCGGCGGCGGCGGCGATGTCAGCTTCGTCGGCGCAGCCGGACACGTCCAGCGTTTCATCCGCCCAGCGCGCCGCGTCGCAGGCGAAATGCGTCGCCTCGCCAATGCGCCCGTTCTCGACGACGACGCGCACGGCGCCTTTCGCGCCGGTCTCGCGCACGCTGCGTCCCTGCAGATTGCCGGGATAGACCACCCAGGGCTCGCGATCCAGAACCTCCCCGGCGTGAACGTGGCCGAGCGCCCAGTAGTCATAGCCGAAAGCGCGCAGATCGGCGATGCTGGCGGGCGCATAGGGATCGTGGCCGCGATCGCCCGACAGCGAGGTGTGCAGCACGCCGATGTTGAGCATGTGGGCCCGCGCCTGCGGATAGGTCGAGACGAAATCAGTCGGTAATTCGCGCGGGCCGAAGCTGCGGCCGTGCAGCGCGACGCCGAGATGATCGAGCAGAAAAGTTTGCGGCGCGGCGTCGTCGAACACCCGCACGCTGGGCGCGAAGGGCAGGTCACGCGCGATTTTGCTCGCTGCGTCGTGGTTGCCGCGCTGGATGAAGACGGGAATGTTCGCCCGATGCAACGGCCCCAGCGCCCGGGCGAGAAAATGTCCGGTCGAGACGTCGCGCCATTCGCCGTCGAACAGATCGCCGGCGATGATGAGAAAGGCGGCTTTCTCCTCCAGCGCCCGGGCGACGAGATTTTCGACCGCCTTGCGCCCGGCATGGGCGAAGCGCTCGGCGACAGCCCTGTCCTTCGCCCCGAGCGCGGCGAGCGGACTGTCGACATGCAGGTCGGCGGCGTGGATGAAGGTGAAGCGCATGGGGGGCAGAGCTTTCCTGCAGCCGCCGTGGCCTGTCAAACCCAAAGCGACGGACCGGCGTTTGACCATCCGCCCCCCTTGTGGCGCATTGACGCGGGGCGCAGTGTAGGGCCGGATTCCATATCCTGCGATCCGGGCCACTGGGAGGCGCTTCATGCATCAGCCGGAAACGACGCCTCGCGCGTCGATTTTCTACGACTATCAGATTCATCCTTTTGTGCGGCCGCCGGAGATGGACGGACGGGCGCAAACCGCGCCCGTCGTGATCGTCGGCGCCGGGCCGATCGGCATGCTGACGGCGATCGAACTGGCGCGTTTCGGCGTCAGGTCGATCCTTCTCGAAAGCGAATTGCAGGTGTCGCACGGCAGCCGCGCCATCGTGCTGACGCGCCGCTCCATGGAGATTCTCCAGCACGCCGGCGTTGCCGGACCGTTCCTGAGGAAAGGGCTGCAATGGTCGCAGGGACGCTCGTTTTTCCGTGGGCGTGAGGTTTACACGATGGTCATGCCGCATGATCCGGACGACCGCTTCCTGCCCGGCCTCAACATCCAGCAGCAATATATCGAGGAATATCTGGTCGAGGCGGTGAATGCGACGGGCATGGTCGATTTTCGCTGGGGCTCGAAGGTCGTCGGCCTGACGCAGGACGCCGGCAGGGCGATGCTGCGCGTCGATACGCCGGAGGGCGAATACGATCTGCCGGCGCAATGGGTCGTCGCGGCCGACGGCGGCCGCTCGGCCATCCGCCGGATGCTCGAACTGCGGATGGAGGGACGTTCCTACGCCGGCAATTTCGTCATCGCCGACATCAAATGCGACATCGATCTGCCGACCGAACGGCTGTGCCATTTCGACCCGGCGTGGAACCCCGGCAACAATGTCCTGGTGCACCGCCAGCCCGACGGCGTCTGGCGCATCGATTTTCGCCTGCCCGACGGCGAGACGGCGGAGGACGCGCTGCAGCCGGACGTGCTGGCGCAACGGATTGAATCCGTGCTCGACATGATCGGCCAGCGGAAGCCCTGGATGCTCGACTGGGCGACGGTCTACTCGGCCAACACGCTGACGTTGCCCGACTTCCGCGCCGGCCGCGTGCTGTTCACGGGCGATGCGGCGCATCTTCTGCCGATTTTCGGCGTGCGCGGGGCCAACACGGGCTTTCAGGATTGCGACGATCTCGCCTGGAAGCTCGCCTTCGTCATTAGCGGCCTCGCGCCGGAGCGGCTGCTCGACACCTACTCGCAGGAGCGCGTGCAGGCGGCGCGCGAAATCTGCGAGGAGGGCGGCAAGTCGACCCGCTTCATGACGCCGCCGAATCAGGGTTTCCGGCTGATGCGGGACGCCGTGCTGTCCTTCAGCCTGTCGGAGACCTTCGCCAACGACCTCATGCATTGGCGCACGTCCCGCCCGCACGACTATGCGCATTCGCCGCTCAACAGTTTCCCGGACGATGACGCCGCCTTCGACGGCGGGATCGCCTGCGGCGCGCCGATGCGCAATGTGAAACTCGGCGACGACGATTATCTGATGGACCGGCTCGCGCCCGGTTTTCAATTGTTGCTGTTCACGGACAACGCCGTCACGACCGGTCAGACGGCGATGATCGCGGCGGCGAAGGCGGCGGCGGTTCCGGTCAACAGCGTGCTTGTCGCGGCCGCGCAGGGCGGCGCGCTGAACGGCGCGGCCGATCTCGTCATCGGGGACGCGCAGGGGAAAATCGCCGCGAAATACGCCGCGCCGCCGGGCGCCGCCGTTCTCATCCGCCCCGACGGCCATGTGTGCGCGCGCTGGCGGGCGGCCGACGCCGGAAAATTCGCAACGGCTCTGGCCGTCGCCTGCGCGAAAAAGGACGCCGCGTGATGATGGAAAAGAAATTCACCAATCCGCAGCTCGAAGAGGTGTTCGATCTCATCGCCGAGGCGATCGACGCGGCGGGCGAGGACAAGCGGGCGCTGTTCCTCGCCAAGCTGGCGCTGGCGCTGTCGAACATCATCGGCGATCCCGCCGCCGTGCGCCGGGCGGTGGAGGCGGCGTCGAAGGATTTGTAAGACGCAAACAAACAACCCTCTCCCGGAGGGAGAGGGTCGATCCGAAGGATCGGGGTGAGGGGTTGCCGCCCTGTCCGGACAGGCGCGGACCCCTCATCCGGCGGCTGCGCCGCCGCCTTCCCCCACCGGGAGAAGGTTGCGAACCAAATCATTCTCACGCCACTTCGAACAATCCCGCCGCGCCCATGCCGCCGCCGATGCACATGGTGACGACGGCGTATTTGACGCCGCGGCGCTTGCCCTCGATCAGCGCGTGGCCGACGAGACGCGCGCCGGAGACGCCGTAGGGGTGGCCCACGGCAATGGCGCCGCCGTTGACGTTGAGCAACTCGTCCGGGATGCCGAGCTTGTCGCGGCAATAGAGCACCTGCACCGCGAAGGCCTCGTTCAGCTCCCACAGGCCGATGTCGGACACTTTCAACCCGGCGCGCTCCAGCAGGCGCGGCACGGCGAAGACGGGGCCGATGCCCATTTCATCGGGCTCGCAACCGGCGACCGCGAAGCCGCGGAAAATGCCGAGCGGCTGCAGGCCGCGCTTTTCGGCGAGCTTCGAATCCATCACCACGCAGGCCGAGGCGCCGTCGGAGAACTGGCTGGCGTTGCCGGCCGAGATCAGGCCGCCGGGGATCGCCGGCTTGATGCCCGAGATGCCCTCGGCGGTCGTGCCGGCGCGGATGCCTTCGTCCGACGACAAGGTCACTTCCTTCGTGCCGAGCGCGCCGGTCGCCTTGTCGACGACGCCCATCGTCACCTTGATCGGCGCGATCTCGTCGTCGAATTTGCCGGCCTTCTGCGCGGCTTCCGCGCGCTGCTGGCTGCGCGCGCCATAAGCGTCCATCGCCTCGCGGCCGACGCCGTAGCGCCTGGCCACCTGCTCGGCCGTCTGCAGCATGTTCCAGTAGATTTCCGGCTTCTTCGCCATCAGCGCCGGATCGTGGATCATGTGGCGGTTGGCTTCGTTCTGCACGCAGGAGATCGACTCGACGCCGCCGGCGACCATCACCGGAACCTTGTCGACGATGACGCGCTGCGCCGCCATGGCGATCGTCTGAAGACCCGACGAACAGAAGCGGTTGACGGTGACGCCGGAGGCCGTGATCGGCAGATCGGCCATCAGCGCGATCTGCCGGGCGATGTTGGACCCGGTGGCGCCCTCGGGCGTGGCGCAGCCCATGATCACGTCCTCGACCTCGCCGGGGTCGATCCCGGCGCGCGCGACGGCGTGTTTGACGGCGTGGCCGCCCATGGTGGCGCCATGGGTCATGTTGAGCGCGCCGCGCCAGCTCTTGGCCAGGCCGGTGCGCGCGGTGGAGACGATGACTGCTTCGGTCATGTGATTTCTCTCGTTTCTTTCAATCAGGCGGTGAGCGGCTTGCCGGCCTGGGCGCGCTCGGCGATCATTTTCGCCGGCTGCCAGAATTTCGGGTCGGCGTTGGGATTGCGGGCGAAGCCGCGCATGATGCGCGCGACATTGGCGAGACCGATTTCGTCGGCGTAATGCATCGGCCCGCCGCGATGCAGCGGGAAGCCGTAGCCGGCGAGATAGATCACATCGATGTCGGAGGCGCGCAGCGCGATGCCGTCCTCGACAATGCGGGCGCCCTCGTTGGTCAGCGCGAAGACACAGCGCTGGACGATTTCCTCATCGGAGATCTGGCGCGGCGTCACGCCGATTTCCTTACGGTAATCCGCGATCACCTGATCGACGATCGGATCGGGAATGGCGTCGCGCTTGCCGGGCTCGTAGCGATACCAGCCGGCGCCCGTCTTCTGGCCGAAGCGGCCCATCTCGCAGATCTTGTCGGCGACGCGCGAATAATGCTCGTTGGGCTTCTCGACATAGCGGCGCTTGCGGATGAGCCACCCCACGTCGTTGCCGGCCAGATCGCCCATGCGGAACGGCCCCATGGCCATGCCCCATTTTTCCATCGCCTTGTCGACCTGCTGCGGCGAGGCGCCCTCCTCCACCAGCAGCATCGCCTGCCGCGAATAATGCTCGATCATGCGGTTGCCGATGAAACCGTCGCAGACGCCGGCGACGGCGGCCGTCTTCCTGATGGTCCTGGCGAGCTTCATCACCGTGGCGAGCGCGTCCTTCGCCGTCGCCTTGCCGCGCACCACTTCCAGCAGCTTCATCACATTGGCCGGCGAGAAGAAATGCATGCCGATCACGTCCTGCGGACGCTTCGTGAATTCGGCGATCCTGTCCACGTCGAGCGTCGAGGTGTTGGTGGCGAGGATGGCGCCCGGCTTCATCACCTCGTCGAGCTTTTTGAACACCTGCTCCTTGACGCCCATGTCTTCGAACACCGCCTCGATGACGAGATCAGCGTCCCCGATGTCGTCATAGGAGAGGGTTGGCTTCAGCAAGCCCATGCGCTTCTCGACGTCGTCGGGCTTCATGCGGCCTTTCTTCGCCGAGTTCTCGTAATTCTTGCGGATGACGCCGACGCCCCGGTCGAGCGCGTCCTGCTTCATTTCGAGGATCGTCACCGGAATGCCGGCGTTGAGGAAGTTCATGGCGATGCCGCCGCCCATGGTGCCGGCGCCGATGACGGCGACGGATTTGATCGGGCGGACGGGCGTGTCGTCCGGCACGTCGGGAATTTTGCTGGCGGCGCGCTCGGCCATGAAGAAATGGCGCAGCGCCCGCGATTCCGGCGTCTGCATCAGGCCCTTGAACAGCTCCAGCTCATGGGCGTCGCCGGCGTCGAAGGACATGGTCGTTGCGCCCGCCACCGCCTCCAGCGCCTTCATCGGCGCGGGGAAGGGGCCGGCCATGCCGCGCACCATGTTGCGGGCGAATTGCAGGAAGGCCTGCGGATTGGCGTGCCTGACCTTCAGGTCGCGCACGCGGCGCACGCCCTTGCCTTCCGCGACGATCTTGTCGGCGAAGGCCACGGCGGCGTCGACGACATTGCCCTCGGTGAAATCGTCGAAAAGCGGCGAGCCCTTGAACATCTGCGAGGGGATGGCCGCGCCCGAGACAATCATGTTGAGGGCGTGTTCGAGGCCGATGAGACGCGGCAGGCGCTGCGTGCCGCCGGCGCCGGGCAACAGGCCGATCTTGACCTCCGGCAGCGCGATCGGCGCATTGGGCTGGCCGACGCGATAATGGCAGCCGAGCGCCAGTTCGAGGCCGCCGCCCATGCAGACGCCGTTGATCGCCGCGACGATCGGCTTCCGGCAATTGTCGAACATGGCGATGAGCGCGCGCAGGTTCGGCGCGGCGCCCGATTTCGGCGAATTGAACTCGCGAATATCGGCGCCGCCGGAGAAGTTCTTGCCGGTTCCGGTGAGCACGACGGCCTTGACCGCGGGGTCGGCCATGGCCTGATCGACGGCGTCGGCGATGCCGACGCGCAGGTCGTAGCCGAGGCCGTTGACCGGCGGATTGTTCATGGCGACGACGCGAACGGCGCCGCGCGTCTCGGTGGTGATGACACTCACGTCTTGTCCTCCTTGCGAAATGGGGCCGGCGCGCTCAGGCGTCGCCGGCGAACAGGGTCTTGAGCTGGTTCTTCAGAATTTTTCCGTTGGGATTGCGCGGCAGCATGTCGTCGCGGGCGACGACGCGCACCGGAACCTTGAAGGCGGCCAGCCGTTCGGCGACGAAGGCGCGCACCTCCTGTTCGCTCACCCGGGCGCCGGGCTTCAGGGTCACCACCGCGCCGGGCTCCTCGCCCAACGTGCGGTGCGGGATGCCGACGACCGCGGCGTCGATGATGTCGGGATGCTCGAACAGTGCGTTCTCGACCTCGATGCAATAGATGTTCTCGCCGCCGCGGATCAGCATGTCCTTCTTGCGGTCGAGGACGAAGAGGAAACCTTCGTCGTCGATCTTCGCAATATCGCCGGTCTTCACCCAGCCGTCGAAAAACGTCTCGGCGCTCGCCTGCGGCTTGTTCCAGTAGCCGGCGACGATATTGGGGCCGCGCGCCCAGAGTTCGCCGGTCGCGCCCGGCGGCAGCGTCGCGCCCTTGTCGTCGACGATCTTCATGTCGCAGACCGGCAGCGCGGGGCCGCTCGACTCGGGTCGGAACACATAATCCTCGGCGAAATGATGGGTGAAGGTGGAGGACGTCTCCGTCATGCCCCAGCCGATGGCCGGGGCGGATTCCGGCAGCTCCTCGCCGATGCGCTTCACCAGATCGGCGGCGGCCGGCGCGCCGCCATAGGCCACGGCCTCCAGCGAGGACAGATCATATTTGTGGCGCTCGGGATGTTCGATGATCGCCCACGCGATCGCAGGCACGCCGCCGCACGTCGTGCACCTCTCCCGTTCGATGAGCTGCATCGCCTTCACCGGCTCGAAGCGGTGCGTCAGCACGATTTTCGCGCCTTGCGCGATCGCCGGAATGAGCACGGCGTTGCAGCCGGTGGTGTGGAAAAAGGGAATGGACAGCAGCGTCGCTTTTTGCGCGTTCGGGTCGGGCGTCGGCAAGGGCTCGCCGCGCCGCAGAAAGGAGCGGGCGACGGAAAAGACGCCGTTCATCACATTCATCGCGGCGTTGCGATGCGTGCCGAGCGCCCCCTTGGGATGGCCGGTCGTACCCGACGTGTAGAGGATCGTGGCGTTGTCCTCGGGGTCGAGCGCGACATCAGGCAGGCGCCCCTCGGGGAGGGCCATCCAGTCGTTCGGCGCGCCGATGACGTCTTCGAGACGGGCGGCGAGCGGATGCGCCATCTCGTCGTCGTGCCGGCTCGCCAGCAGCAGGGTCAGATCGGGGCAGGCGTGGAGATGCTCCGACAGCCGCTCGAACCGTTCGCTGTCGACAATGGCGACGCTGGCGCCGCAATCGCGCAGGCCGTATTCAAGCTCCGGTCCCGTCCACCAGGCGTTGAGCGGCGTGGCGACGGCGCCGAGCAGAATGGTCGCGAAGAAGGCGACGGGCCATTCCGGAAGGTTGCGCATGGCGATGGCGACGCGGTCGCCTTTGCGCACGCCGTGCGCCGCCAGATGCCCGGCCAGAGCCAGCGCGGCGCGGGAGAAGCCCTCGTAGCTGGCGCGCTCGTCGTCATAGACGAGAAACGCGCGCGGGCCGAAGGCGCGCCCCGCCAGAAACACCTCGCGCAGCGTCGGCGGCGCGTTCTTCCAGACGCGAATGCGCTGGCCGCGAATCTCCCGCTCGTCCATCTCGAACGGCGAGCCCGGCGCGGTCAGACGGGCATGCGCCTGGGCGAGGCTGAGAGCGGGCCAGGTCGGCAGAAGTCCGGGGGCGTTGGACATGGACGGCGCATTCCTCCCTTTTCATGGAGCCGGTTTGCGCGGGGCTTCGGCTCCGGTCGCGGCCTTCTGGCCGTCTTCGCCGCATTTGCAACGCTTGTCTGCGCGTTTTCGAAAAGCGGGAATGTCAGCCTAGCACCGCTGGCGGCGGCGGGGGAAGGGGGGATGCGCGGCAAAAACGTCGGGCGGACGGCAAAACCCTGTCGCCCCGTCTCAAGCGGAGCGCCAGGACGGCGGGACGCGGCGGCGTCGATCCCCTGTCTTGCGGGGCGGCCTCACCCCATCATCAGCGCGCCGTGGCCCTTGCCGCGTTCGCGCGAGATACGAACGCCGCGCTCCTTCAGATCGCGCAGGGCGACGAACATCTGCGCGGTCATCAGCGCGTCATTGAAGGCGTCGTGTTGGTTAAGTTGAGGCAGGCCGAGGTCTTCGAGAATGCGCACAAAGCGCAGGTCGATCTCGGTTCCGGGCGGGGCGTCGCCGTATTTGCGTTCGTAATAGAGTCGGGAAACCTCGATCTGCGGATTGGGCAGTTCGATGCCGGCGAAGGGCAGCAGGTATTTGTTGATCATCGCCACGTCGAATTCGACGTAATAGCCGACGAGCGGCCGCCCGCCGACGAAACGCAGGAACTCCGGCATGATGTTGTAGCCGCGCTCCCCGTGTTCGACGTCGGACTTGAGCAGCCGATGGACCTTGATCGCCTCCGCCTCCATGGCGGTCTCGGGCCGCGCGACGGCGACGAAGCGTTCGCTCGTCAGGATGCGCTTGCCGCGAATTTTCACCGCGCCGATGGTGATGATGTCATCGACCTTCGGATCGAGCCCCGTCGTCTCGCAGTCGAAGGCGACATATTCGTCCGCCGGCCCCGGCTCGAACATGAAGCGGAAGGCCTGATCGTGGATGGTCGCCTGATGGAACAGGCGTTTGGCCCAGCGCGGAATCATCCGAACATGCTCAGGTTGAAGTGGCGACGCACGATCTCGCGGAATTGTTTGACGACCTGGAAGGAGTCGCGCAGCAGGTCGCGCTCCATGCTCGACAGCGTCGCGGGCTTCATCAGGCTGCCGCTTTCCGACAATTGCGAATCGAGACGCAGGGACAGGAGAAACTGAAAGGCCTGCGTCAGCTCCCGGCCGAATTCCGGCTTGAGCGCGCCGGCCTCGACCAGTTTGGCGATGCGCGCGCTCGTGGAGGTCTCCATGATTCCGCGCTCGATGGCGAGGCTGCGGACGCCGTGAACGATAGGAAATACGCCGCCTTTCTTGAGGTCGACGGCGTCGCCTTTGCCCTCGGCGGTGATGAGGTTGTTGAAAAAGCCGATCGGCGTGGGGAAGGCCTCGATCGCCTTGGCGAAATGAGCGAGATAGACGCGTTCGCCCTGCACTTTCTGGATCAGCGCGCGCTTGGCCTCCTCCAGCAGCCCGACCTTGCCGGCGACGGCCTCGGCGTCATAGAAGATCGCGACATTCATGTGGGAGTCGGCGTCCGGCAGCGCCACCCAGCGATGGAAGTCGCCAAGATAGTCGGCGAGCGGCCTGGACCACATGGGGTTGCGGACCATCACATTGCCCGGGCACGGGGGAAAGCCGAATTTCTCCAGCGCCTCTGAGAAAGCGGCGCGGAAGTCGTCGAGCGTCTTGTCGTCGACCGGCTCCGACAGGATGAGGCCGTTGTCCTGATCCGTGCGCACGGTCTGTTCGCCGCGCCCCTCGCTGCCCATGACGATCAGGCAGGCCCTGGCGCGTAGTTCCGGCGGCGCGATGAAATGGAACAGTTTGGTCAACAGGCGGCGGTTGAGATCCGAGATGATCTCGGCGATGACCTCGGCCTTCACGCCCTGCCGGCGCAGCATGCGCACCTGACCCGAAATGTCATGCGCGGCCGTCTCGAGATCGGCGACGCCGGCGGCCCGATCGATGCGCCCGGCGACAAGCTGGCTGTTGCCGGCGAGGAAGCTGAGAAGATCGATATCCTCGAGAATGCCGACAAGCTTGCCCTGATCGGTGACGGCAAGCCGGCGTTTGTTGTGCTTGGTCATCAGGATGAGCGCCGAGAACACAAAATCGTCTGCGTCGATCGTCACCATCTCGAAATGCGTGACGGCGCGCACCGGATCCGTGATCGGCATGCGTCGCAGCACGGCCGCCTTGGAAAGATTCATTCCGGTGATGATGCCGACCTTGTCGCCGTCTCGCACGAAAAGCGCGTTGGAATCGATCTCGCGCATCTTGTGGCCGGCGGTTTCGATCGAATCCGCGGCGGTGATGAACTCGGCCGGGTGCAGGAACAGATCCCTGATGCGGGCGCGCATCAGCGTGCCGAAACGGCTTTCGTCGTCGTCGCGGGCCACTTCGTCGAGCTTGCGGGAGATATCGAGATAGAAGAACGAGCCGAAGCGGGCGTTCTTCTGGATCAGCGACATCACGGTGTCGCGCGGCAGCAGGTGACACAGCGTCTCCTCCCGCGCCACGAAGGAGCGCGCGCCGGAGCCTTGCATCAGGGCGCGGCTGTCGAACGAATCGCCGGGGCCGAGCAGGGCCGCGAGTTCGCCGTCGCCGTCGCGCTCCTCCACCGAGCCCTTGATGATCACGTAAAGATTGTCGGCCAGAGTTTCCGGCGCCACCAGCACCTCGCCCGGACGAAAGTATTCGATGTCGATCGCCGCGCGCAGTTGGTCGCATTCCTGCGGCGTCAAACGGTCGAAGGGCGGATTGGATGTGTCGAAGGAGTTCGGCATTGCGGTTCCCGCGCCGGTCCGTTCGCTTCATCTGGCCGCGAGGGAGAACGCTGGCCGGTCGAGCCGCGACGGAGGCGGCCGTATTCTGATGGCAAAGGCGTTATAGCGAAATGGCGCCGGACGCCCAAGGGGCGCCCGGCGGTTTTTACGTCAGTGAGCGGAGGCGCCGGAAGCGCCGATGCCCGTCTGCGAGCGCACATATTGCGGGTCGAAGCCGGCCTTGTCCTCGGCGCCGCGCGCCGACGAGTCAAGCTTCGAGAACAGCCAGATGCCGCCGAAGGCCAGCGCCATAGAGATGAGCGCCGGGTTCGACCACGGAATCGGCGCCGAACCCTTGGCGTTGCCGAGCACGTCGACCCACACCGCCGGCGACAGCACGACGCCGATGAGCGCCGAGGCGAGGCCGAGGAAGCCGCCGATGACCGCGCCGCGCGTCGTCATGCCCCTGAAGAAGATGGACATGATCAGCACGGGGAAGTTGCACGAGGCCGCGATCGAGAAGGCCAGACCGACCATGAAGGCGACGTTCTGGTTCTCGAAGATGATGCCGAGGATGACGGCGATGACGCCGAGAACCACGGTCGAGATCTTCGAGATGCGGATTTCGTCCTGCTCGTTCGCCTTGCCGCCCTTCACGACCGTCGCGTAGAGGTCGTGCGAGATGGCCGAGGCGCCCGCCAGCGTCAGACCCGACACCACCGCGAGAATGGTGGCGAAGGCGACCGCCGAGATGAAGCCGAGGAAGACGTTGCCGCCAACCGCGTTGGCGAGATGGATCGCCGCCATGTTCGAGCCGCCCTTGATCGCCGCCAGACCCTTGGCCGGATCGGTGAGGAATTCGGGGTTGGTCGAGACCAGCGTGATCGCGCCGAAGCCGATGATGAAGGTCAGGATGTAGAAGTAGCCGATGAAGCCGGTGGCGTAGAACACCGACTTGCGGGCTTCCTTGGCGTCGGCGACGGTGAAGAAGCGCATCAGGATGTGCGGCAGGCCGGCGGTGCCGAACATCAGCGCCAGACCCAGCGAGATCGCCGAGATCGGGTCGGAGATGAGCGAGCCGGGGCCCATGATGCCGGCCGGGTTGGCGCCCGCGACGCCGTTGGCGGCAGCCTTCGGGTGAACCTGAACGGCCTTGGTGAACAGAGCTTCGGGGCTGAAGCCGAAGGCGACAAGCACCATCAGCGCCATGAAGCTCGCGCCGCCGAGCAGCAGCACCGCCTTGATGATCTGCACCCAGGTGGTCGCCACCATGCCGCCGAAGGTCACGTAGATGATCATCAGCGCGCCGACGATGAACACGGCGTAGAGGTAGGGCATGCCGAACAGAAGCTGGATCAGCTTGCCGGCGCCGACCATCTGCGCGATCAGATAGAAGGCGACCGTGACCAGCGTGCCGGCGGCGGCCAGAACGCGGATCGGCGTCTGGGAGAAGCGGAACGAGGCCACGTCGGCGAAGGTGAACTTGCCGAGATTGCGCAGCGGTTCGGCGATCAGGAAGGTCACGATCGGCCAGCCGACGAGCCAGCCCACCGAATAGATGAGGCCGTCATAGCCGGACAGATAGACGAGGCCGGAAATGCCGAGGAACGAGGCCGCCGACATATAGTCGCCGGCGATGGCGAGGCCGTTCTGGAAGCCGGTGATGCCGCCGCCGGCGGTGTAGAACTGCGCGGCCGACTTGGTCTGGCGCGCCGCCCAATAGGTGATGCCCAGCGTCAGAAGGACGAAGGCGAGGAACATGAGAATGGCGGGCCAGTTCGTCGCCTGCTTCTGCACGGCGCCGCTGATGGCGTCGGCCATGGCGGCGGTCGGGGCCGCCGTCAGCAGCGCCGCGGAAAGGGTGGAGAGCTTTTTCATTACTTGGACTCCTCGACGATCTGACGGGTGAGGTCGTCGAAACGGGCATTCGCCTTGCGGACGTAGATGCCGGTCAGGATGAAGGCGGAAATGATGACGAACAGGCCGATCAGAATGCCGTAGGTCGTCGTTACGCCGGCGCCGAGCGGCGTCGCGAGAAAGCCCTTCGCATAGGCGACGAGCAAAATGAATCCGAAATAAATCACCAGCATGGCGATCGACAACGCCCAGGCGATCGAGGACCGCTCGGACACAAGCGCCTTGAACTTGGGATTATTCATGATGGTTTCATAACTGGCCATTGGGTTCCTCCCCGTAAGCCCCATTACCAACAGGAAGCGGGGGCGCGACGCCCTCGCTTCCCAAGCGAATCCGTGAGCCGACTTTCGGCTCCCGGGCGTCGTCTAGCGCCTGGAGCCTCCGCGGTCCATCCAATCCCTTACAAGACATTAACGCCGTCGGGGGAGCCTTGCTTTGGTCGTGCGACGAAAGAGTCATGGGGGAATCGCGCTCGCAACGAGACGCCGGCGGCGGCGTCATGCCGCAATTCATCCACAGTTTCCTTCTCTGGCCCTGGACCGGGAGAAGCCGTTAAGCTCCCGCGCGGAGATGCGAAACAGACAGACGGGAGCAAGCCAGCGATGATTCGGACGCCTTCCTGCGAGGGATTCAGCGATCTTTATCTGCGCTCGACGCAATGGCGGGGCGCGGCCCCGCTTTTCGCCGACGAAACAGAGGCCTTGAGCGGGCCGGCGGCGCTGGCCGCGTCGCTGCGTCTGGCCCAGGCCTATGCGGCGCATGGGGCGGGAGAAGGCGAGGTCGTCGCCTTTCTGTGCAAATCCTCAACGCGTCACGCCGTCGCCTGGTCCGCCGCGCCGTTGGCCGGGCGCGTCGCCTGCAACCTGCATGTGCGCGAAACCATCGCGCGTCTCGGCGAAACGCTGGCCTGGCTTGACGCGAAAATCCTGGTGCATGACGCCGATCTGGAAAGCGAGGCCGCGGCGGCGGTTCAGGCGTCCGGGCGCGTCATCGCGCGGCTGAGCCTTGGCGCGCGGGGCGGAGCGGGGGCCGGCTATGACGAGATCGTCGCCGGCGGCCCGCCCTTCGACGTCGTCGGCCATCGGCCCAAACCCGCCGCCGTCGCCGCCGTCATCCTGTCGTCGGGCACAACCGGGCGCCCGAAGGGCGTCGTGCACACGCAGGCCTCGCTGCTCGAGACGGCCAAGGGTGGCCAACTGGTGTTCGGGCCGATCACGCCGCACGACGCCACGATTCTTTTCATGCAGCCGTCTTTCGCCGCCTGGGCGGTGATCATGCTGCCGTTTCTCGGCGGCAAGGCGAAGACCTATTTCGGCCAGACCTTCACCCCGGCCGGCTTCCTCGCGGCCGTCGAGCGCGAGAGAATCACCATGGCGCCGCTGGTGCCGACCATGTGGCGCATGGTGTTCGAGGCCGCGCCCGAAAAATACGATCTCTCCTCGCTGAAACTCGCGACGATTTCCGGCGAGCCGCCGGCGCCCTCCGACATCGACAAGCTGAAGCGGTTGATCTGTCCGCGCATCACCGCCCCCTATCTGTCGAGCGAGGCCTTCACGGGTTCGCCCGTGTTGGCCTTCACCGAGGACTTGTCGATGCCCGACAAGATCGGCTCCAGCGCCCGGCCCGGCGTCGGCACGGACGTGCGCATTCTTGATCCGGCGAGCGCCGCCGAAAGGCCGACCGGCGAGAGTGGGGAGATTGCCGTGTCGGGCCCGTCGCTGGCCCGGGCCTATTGGAAGGATCCGGCCGAAACGTCGCGCCGGTTCATCGACGGCTGGTGGCGTTCGGGCGATCTCGGGCGCATCGACGCCGACGGCTACGTCTGGGTCGAGGGCCGGATCGACAACATCATCAATTCCGGCGGCATCAAGATTTCCGGCGAGGAGGTTGAGAAGGCCATTCTGGCGCATCCCGCCGTGGTCCAATGCGCAGTGGTCGGCCAGAAGGACGAAAGATTTGGCCAGCGGATCGAGGCCTATGTGGTGGCGCGCCAGCCGGCGCCGGGCGCCGGCGACATCGAGGCCTGGCTGCGCGCCGACGAACGGCTCGCCAGCTTCAAGATTCCCCGGGTTTTTCATTTCGTCGACGCGTTGCCGACCGGCCCGACGGGAAAACTCTATCGACGCGGGCTGCGGGGCGAATAACATTGCAAGATCAAAAAAAACGGAAACGACAAGGGAGATACGGCATGAAGGGGAAATATCCGGCCGCCGCGGCGCTCGCGGGCGCGTGGCTGGCGGCGTCGCTGGCCGCGGCGCAGGCGCAGGGCGTCAGGGTTGGCGTGCTCAATGACATGACGTCGGTCTACGCCGACGCCAGCGGCAAGGGCGGCGTCGAGGCCGCCCGGCTCGCGGCGGAAGACGCCGGCGCGGTGCTGGGAGCGCCGGTCGAGATCGTCTCCGCCGATCACCAGAACAAGCCGGACATCGGCGGGGCCATCGCCCGGCAATGGTATGAAAAGGACGGCGTCGACATGATCACCGACGTGCCCAATTCGGGCGTCGGCTTCGCCGTGGCCAATATCGCCGCGCAGGCGAAGAAGCTGGCTTTGTTCACGGGCTCGCTCAGCGCCGATCTGACCGGCGAGAAATGCACGCCCTATACGGCGGCCTGGGTGCTCGACACATATTCGCAGTCGAAAGTGCTCGGCTCCGCCATCGTCAAACAGGGCGGCGACAGCTGGTTCTTCCTCGGCGCCGATTACGGCTTCGGCCGGGCGCTGGCCCGCGACGCCACGGCGATCGTCGAGGCCAATGGCGGCAAGGTGCTGGGCTCGGTCTACGCGCCGCTCAACAATGCCGACTTCTCGTCCTTCCTGTTGCAGGCGCAGCAATCGAAGGCCAGGGTCATCGGCCTGGCCAATGCGGCGGGCGACACCGCGAATTCGATCAAGCAGGGCGATGAATTCGGCATCCGCTCCGGCGGGCAGAAATTCGCCGCCTTCGTCATCTTCGTTCTCGACGTGAAGAGCCTCGGGCTCAAGGCGGCGCAGGGGCTGCAACTGACCTCCCCGTTCTATTGGGACATGAATGACGAGACGCGCGCTTTCTCGAAGCGCTTCGAGGCGCGCATGGGCCGGCCGCCGACCTGGGGGCAGGCGGGCGTCTACAGCGCCGTCAATCATTATCTCAAGGCGGTGAAGGCGCTGGGCTCGAAAGACGCCGACAAGGTGATGGCGAAGATGCGCGAGACGCCGATCAACGACTTCATGTCGAAGAACGCCACGCTGCGCGTCGATGGCCGCGTCGTGCGCGACATGCACCTGTTCGAGGTCAAGAAGCCCGAGGAATCGAAAGGCCCTTGGGATCTCTACAAGCTCGTCGCCACGGTTCCAGGCGCCGAGGCGTTCCGGCCGCTCGATCAGGGCAAATGCCCACTGGTCGCGCAGGCGAAATAGGAATTTCCGGGGGCGAGGGCTTCGCGTTGTCGCGCGAGCCCCTCATCCCCGGCCGCGCGATCAGGCCCGCGCCAGCTCCAGCGCGATGCCCTGGCCGACGCCGATGCACATCGTCGCCAGCGCGTGGGCGGCCTTGCGGTCGCCCATCTCGAGGGCGGCCGACAAAGCCAGCCTCGCGCCCGACATGCCGAGCGGGTGGCCAATGGCGATGGCGCCGCCGTTCGGATTCACATGCTCGGCGTCGTCGGGCAGACCGAGTTGCCGCAGGCAGGCGAGGGCCTGCGCCGCGAACGCCTCGTTGAGTTCGATGACGCCGTAATCGCCGATCTTGCGGCCCTGCCGCGCCATCAGCTTCTGCGTCGCCGGCGCCGGGCCGATGCCCATGATGCGCGGCGCGACGCCGGCCGTGGCAAGGCCCGTCACGCGCGCCATCGGCGTCAGGCCATAGGCTTTGACCGCCTTTTCCGAGGCAATGATCAGCGCCGCCGCGCCGTCGTTGACGCCCGAGGCGTTGCCGGCCGTCACCGAGCCGCCCTTGCGGAACGGCGTGCCGAGCGCGCCGAGTTTCTCGATTGTCGTTTCGCGCGGGTGCTCGTCCTTCTCGACGCGGGTCACATTGCCCTTGCGGTCTTTGATCTCGACCGCCGCGATCTCGCGGGCGAGCCGGCCGTTAGCCTGCGCCTTCGCCGCGCGCGCCTGGCTACGCAGCGCGAACTGATCCTGATCGGCGCGCGAAATCTGGAAATCGGCGGCGACGTTCTCGGCCGTCTCCGGCATCGAATCGATGCCGTATTGCGCCTTCATCAACGCATTGACGAAACGCCAGCCGATGGTCGTGTCGTAGATCTCGGCGCTGCGCGAAAACGCCTCCGTCGCCTTGCCCTGCACGAACGGCGCGCGCGACATGCTCTCGACGCCGCCGGCGATGATCACATCGGCCTCGCCGGCGCGAATCGTGCGCGCCGCGACGCCGACCGCGTCGAGCCCCGAGCCGCAGAGGCGATTGATGGTCGAGCCCGGCACGCTCTCGGGCAGGCCGGCGAGCAGCACGGCCATGCGCGCGACGTTGCGGTTGTCCTCGCCCGCCTGATTGGCGCAGCCCATATAGACTTCGTCGATCATCTCCGGCGGAAGGTTGGGGGCTTTCGCCATCAGCGCGCGCAGCGCATGCGCCAGCAGGTCGTCGGGCCGCACGGCCGACAGCGAGCCGCCGTAGCGCCCCACGGGCGTGCGCACGCCGGCGCAGAGAAAGGCTTCGGTCATCGGATTCTCCTCCCTGGATGGCTTTGGCGCCTCTCGCCCGACGCCGATCGTCGGGCCTGCCAGACGCCGGCCGTTGCGCGCCGCTTGCGCGGCCGCGGAGCGCCCGAGCTTAACGAGACGGCGGCGCTCCTGTCGACTCACACGCCGAGCAGCCGCTTGACCAGCCCGGGGTCGTCGCGCAATTGCGCCGATGTGCCCTCGAAGGCGACTTCGCCTTTCGCGAGGATGACGTGGCGGTCGCAGAGTTGAACGAGGTCGTCGAGATTCTTGTCGACGACGACGATGGCGACGCCCCTGGCGGCGATGAGCCGCAGCGTTTCCCAGATCGAGTCGCGCACCTTGGGCGCGAGCCCTTCCGTCGCTTCGTCGATCAGCACGACCTCCGGATTGGAGAGCAGCGCCCGGCCGATGGTCAGCATCTGCTGCTCGCCGCCCGAGAGCTGGTTGCCCCAGTTGGTGCGCCGTTCATGCAGGCGCGGGAAAATCTCGTAGACGCCGTCCTTCGTCCAGTCGCGGCGGCCGTTGCGGCCGGCGCGTTCGGCGAACAGAAGATTTTCCTCGACGCTGAGATTGGGAAAGATGCCGCGCCCCTCCGGCACGAAGCCGAGACCGGCGCGGGCGATGAGGCCGGCGCGCTGGCCGGTCATGTCGCGCCCGTCGATGAAAATCTTGCCGCGCTTCGGCGGCGTCAGACCCATCAGCGAGCGCAGCAGTGTCGTCTTGCCCATGCCGTTGCGGCCGAGCAGACTCACCGTCTCGCTGCGGCCGACGCGAAAATCGAGACCGCGCAGGATATGGCTCGGGCCGTAGAACGTGTCGATCTTCTCGGCGCGGATGATGTCGGCGGCGGGCGCGCTCATGCGTGGGCTCCCGACTTGTCGGCGTGATGCCCGAGATAGGCCTCCAGCACCGCCTCATTGCGGCGGATGTCGTCCGGCGCGCCATGCGCCAGCAGCTTGCCCTGCACCAGCACCGTCAGCGTGTCGGCGGCGGCGAACACAGCATCCATGTCGTGCTCGATCAGAACGATCGTATGGTCCTTCGCCAGGTCGCGCAGCAGCGCGACGACGCGGCTCGTCTCCTCCGGCCCCATGCCGGCCAGCGGCTCGTCGAGCAGCAGAAGGTCGGCGTCGCTGGCGATCAGCATGGCGATTTCGAGCTGACGTTGTTCGCCGTTCGACATTTTTGACGCGACGACATGCGCACGGTCCGCAAGGCCGGCGACGGCGAGCGCATGGGCGACCGTCGCGGCCTCTTTCGCGGCGTAGCGACGATCGGTCAATCGCAGCATCGAGCCGTTGCGCGCCTGCGCCGCCAGCGCGCAATTCTCCGCCACCGTGAAGGCGCCGAAAATATTGGTGCGCTGGTAGGAGCGACCGAGGCCGACATGCGCGATGCGGTGCGCCGGCCATCCGGTGACGTCGGCGCCGTCGATGCGCACATGGCCGGACGAAGGCGGAATCGCGCCCGACAGCAGGTTGGTGAACGTGGTCTTGCCGGCGCCGTTGGGGCCGATGATGCCGTGCACGAGATTGGGCGCGAAGCGGATCGTCACGTCGGAAACGGCGGCCAGCGCGCCGAAATTGCGGCTCAGGCCTTCCGTGCTCAGCGCCCTGGCGGCGCGCGCCGGGCGATCGACGGCGGCGTGCGGATCAGCGTGCGGCGGCGTCGGCGCGGGCGCGGCCCTCGCGCCGAACAGCTTGAAGAAGCCAGCGAGGCCGTCGGGCGAAAGCAGCACGGCGACGACCAGAACGGCGCCGGTGCCGATGCGCCAGTGGCTGGAGACGAATTCGCCGACGAGGCTTGTCGTCTTCAGCAGATCCTCGAGCGCGATATAGGCGAAGGCGCCGAGAATGGGGCCGAACAGGGTTCCCGCGCCGCCCAGCACGACCATCATGATGGCGAGGCCGGACTGGTGCCAGGACAGCAGCTCCGGCGTCACGAAGCCGTCGATGCAGGCAAAAAGGGCGCCGGCCAGGCCCGCGACCGCGCCCGCGACGACGAAGGCCGCCAGCTTGTAGCGATAGGCGTGGTAGCCGAGCGCCGACATGCGCGTCTCGTTGACGCGGATGCCTTGCAATGCCCGGCCAAACGGCGAACGGGCGAGGACGAACAAAAGGAAATAGACCGCGATCAGCGCGGCCAGCGTGAAAAAATAGAATTGCAGGCTGGATTCGAAATCGAGCAGCGTCTTGCCGGCGAGGGTCAGGTTCGGCTTCACATTGACATAGGCGCCGTCCGAGCCCCTGGCGATGTCGGTGTCGTGGAACAGCGAATAGAGCATCTGGCCGGCGGCGAGCGTGACCATGATGAAATAGAAGCCGCGCGTCAGCATGGCGAAGGAGCCGACGACGAGCGCGGCGAGCGCCCCCAGTGCGATTCCCGCCGCCAGCACGAGCGCGAGATTTCCGGCCTCATAATCCGGCGAGACGAAATAGGCGGCATAGGCGCCGACACCGAAAAACGCCGCGTGGCCGAAGCTGACGAGGCCTGTGATTCCGATCAGCAGATCGAGGCTGACGACAAAGATCGCCAGCACCAGCAGACGCGTCGCGAATTTGATCGCATAGGGCCCGCCGACGAAAGGCAGGGCGGCGAACAACGCCAGCAGCGCGACGAAGAAGACGATGACGGGAAGCGAGGGGCGCGCCAGCATCTCACGCCCTTCCGAACAGGCCGGCGGGGCGCATCACCAGCACCAGCGCCATCAGCGCATAGATGATGATGGCGGAGAATTGCGGCACGAAGACCTTGCCGAACGCATCCGCCAGACCGATCAGCAGCGAGCCGACGAAGGCGCCGCGGATGGAGCCGATGCCGCCGATGACGACAACGACGAAGGAAATGATGAGCACGCGGTCGCCGATGCCGGGATAGGCGCTCTCCACCGGCGCGGCGAGAATGCCGGCGGTCGCGGCCAGCGCCACGCCCGCCGCGAAGACGAGGCGGAACAGGATGCGCGCGTCGAAACCGAGCGCCTCGACCATCTCGCGGTTTGATTCCGCCGCGCGGATCATTCGCCCGACGCGCGTCTTCTGGATCACGAACACCATCAGCAGCGCCAGCGCCAGGCAGATCAGCATCAGGGCGAGGCGATAGACCGGATAGGACAGGCCTTCGGTGATCTTGATGCTGGCGGAAAGGTAGGAGGGCGCCGGAATCGACAGAGGATGTGAGCCCCAGACGCTCTGCTGGATCTCATTGAAGACGAGAATCAGCGCGAAGGTCAGCAGCACCTGTTGCAGATGGTCGCGGTTGTAGAGATGGCGGATGAACAGCCATTCGATCGCCATGCCGAACAGGAAGGCGATGGGAATGCCGAGCGCCAGCGCGAGAAAAACGTCGCCGGTGAGGCCTGTCAGCGACAGCGCCAGATAGGCGCCGAGCATGTAGAACGACCCGTGCGACAGATTGATCACGCCGAGAATGCCGAAGACCAGCGTCAGGCCGCTCGCCGCGAGAAAAATCAGCAGCCCGTACTGGAGGCCGTTGAGTAGCTGAATCAGCACAAGGCTCATCGCGCCCTCATCGTCGCGGCGTGTGGAGTAGGGGCGAATTCCGCGTGGAATTCGCCCCGGCCGGTTTCAGGGATCGGATAGAGCGCTCAGTTCAGCTTGCAGCCGGTCGCGTCGGGCGCCAGCTCCTTCGCCGCGACGCCGAGATAGCCGTTGGCGCCGCCCTTCAACTCGCGCAGATAGTAGTTCTGCACAACGTCGTGCGAGGGCGACATCCTGAAGGGGCCGCGCGGGCTGGCGAACGAGGCCTTGGCCATCGCGGCGTTCAGCTCCTTGCGTTTGGCGGCGTCGCCGCCGACCGCGCCGAGGCCGACCTTGAGCAATTGGCCGGCGTCCCAGCCCTGCACCGCATAGACGTCGGGATTGACCTTGTAGGCCTCGGAGAAGGCTTTCACAAACGCCTTGTTCTCGGGATTGTCGAGCGTGTCGACGTAGTGCAGCACGGTCTTGACGCCGTTGCCGGCCTCGCCCGCCGCCTTCTCGACGCCGTCCGTGAGGAAGCCGGGCCCCCAGAGCGGAATGCCAAGTTTGGCCGCGGCGTAATCCTTGAGGAACTTGAGCGCGCCGCCGCCGGCGAAGAAGGAATAGACGGAGTCGGGTTTGAGAGTCGAAATCTCGGCCAGAGCCGACTGGAACTCGACATCCGGGAAGGGCACGGTAAGATCCTTCAGGATCTGCCCGCCACCCTTGGTGAAGGCGCGCTTGAAGCCGTTCACCATTTCCTCGCCGGCGGCGTATTTCCACGTCATCGTCACGGCCTTGCGGTGGCCGGCGGCGAGCATCGCCAAGCCGGTCGCCTCGCCCACCGCGCCATTGGCGAAGGAGGTGCGGAAGATGTTCTCGCCGCACATGCCGCGGGTGATGGCGTCGGCGCCGGCGTTGGGCACGATGGTCGGCACGCCTTGTTCGCGGGCGATCTTGACCATGGCCATCGCCACGCCCGAATGCACGGTGCCGACGAGGATGTCGGCCTTCTCGCCCTGGATGAGCTTGGTCGTCAGTTCGGTCGCCTTCGGCGGCGCGGATTCGTCGTCGACCTTGACGAAGGTCACGTCGCGGCCGCCGAGCTTGCCGCCCTGCGATTTGACGAAGAGTTCGAGACCGCGGGTGATGGCCTCGCCGAGCGGCGCGAACGTGCCGCTGTAGGGCAGCAGCAGGCCGACGCGCAGCGCGCCGCTCTGCGCCCATGACGGCCGCACGAAGGGCATGGCGACGCCGGTGGCGCCGGCGTAAACAAGAAATTTGCGTCTGTCGATCGTCATGCGGTCCTCCCGAAAATCATGTGCTGGCGTGCGACTTCGGCCGCTTGTTTTTATCGCAATATGCACTTTATTGCACGATTATGGAGCGTCAAGATTTATTTTGCATCCCGACGGCCGGCATGACCCGCAGTCCGGGATCGGTCGCCCGACGCTTGCGGATCATCATGGGCCCCGGCCATTGGATTCGGAATCCGATGAGGTCGTCAAGGCCGGGAATGTCGACGCTGTCGTAAAACATCGGCCGCCGCGCCCGCGCGATAAAATTGTGCAGAAGGTGGGCGAGATCGGGATCATAGACGATGTCGCCCGGCGCGACGCCGGGGCGGCGGGCGAAGAAGCGCCGGAACCCGACGAGGCGCGCGACGCCGTGCGGCTCGCCGATGAAGCACAGAACCCGCGCCTCATGCGGAAAAACGCGCCCGTCCTGCATGCGCTCGTAGACGCGGGCGTGGCCGCTCGCCTCGAGATCGGCGATCGTGCGCCAGTCCGCGTCGGCGTCGCGCGGATCGAGCGTGAGCCGGAAGGCGAGAAGATCCTCGGGATTGACGCCGCGCGCCGCAATCAGCGCCGCGAGCGTGCCGGCCGCGCGGGCCGGGCTCATGAGCGCCGGGCGACGAAGGGGCAGCCGGCGGAGCAATATTGCCGCACCAGCGACACCAGCGCCTTCTGGCTTTCCTCGATGCGTGCGCCGGTGGTGTCGATGGTGGCGCGCGCGCGCGCATAGAGAGGCTCGCGGCTGGACAGGATGGTGATGAGTTCGGCCATGGCCGCCTTGTCGTTGGCCATTGGCCGCAGATCGCCCTGGCCGCGCACGCGGCTCATGTGCTCGGCCGGCGAGGCCTTGATCCAGATGGTGAAGAAGGCCGACGTCAGCAGGTCATAGGTCATCGGCTCGGCGACGATGCCGCCGCCGGTGGCCAGAACCATGGGCCCTGGCCGCGCGATGAGGCCCTTGAGACAGGCGAGTTCGAAGCGGCGGTATCCGTCCTGACCGTAGAGCGAGAAGATTTCCGGCACCGAGAATCCGTTCTCCTTCTCGATCTCCTTGTTCAGCTCGACAAACGGCCAGCCAAGCTGCTCGGCGGCGAGCCGGCCAAGGGTCGATTTGCCGGCGCCGCGCAAGCCGATGAGCGCGATGCGGTCGACCGAAATGGCCGGCTTGGCCAGTCGCAATCCGTCGATCTTGTCACCGGACAGCACGGCGCGCACCTTGTGCAGCATGTCGGGCGTGGCCTGGCGCAGCAGGTCGCGGATCAGGGGCCATTCGGAATGCTGACGGTTGGGGTCGGCGACGAGATCCTCGATCGGCGCGCCGGTCGCCTCGGCGACGCGGCGCAGCAGCATGATCGAGACATTGCCGAGCCCGCTCTCCATCTGCGCGATGTAGCGCTCCGACACGCCCGAAACCTCGGCCAGAACCTTGCGGGACATGCCGCGCAGGGCGCGCATGCGACGGACGCGTTGCCCGAGTTCGACAAGATAGGCGTCGGCGTCGTCCTCGCGCGCCGGGCGCTCGGGCGGCTGCCGGACGGGCTCCGCCTCTTCGCGCGCCGCGCCCACCTCGTCCGGGGCGCCCGGGATCTGTCGCCGCTTCATCCTCGCTGCCTCATTTCATGCACGATATGACAGAGAGCGACTTGACAGCAAGCCGGCCTCTCAGGCTATGCTATGCAATATAATTCAAAAAAACTGACACAAGTCAAGTTCGGCGCCGCCGCGCCGCGGGAGGACAGCATGAGTCGAGACGCCGTCGCCGGCGAATCCAAAGCCGCGTTCCTGCGCGCCGTCGGCGCCGTCGCCGCCGCGATCGGCGAGCGCCCGCTGGACGAGGCCCTGGCGCGCTGGCTGAACAGCGCGTTTCCTCAGGATGGCCCGGATTTTCGCGGCATTGCGGGCCTGATCGCCGCGGGCGACGCGGAGGGCTGGCTGTGCGCGCGCGAAAGCGGCGGCGTCGCCTTCGGCCGTGTCGTCAGGGCGGGCGCGGACGCGGGGCGCTTTTCGGTCGATGTGGTGCGGATGGAGCCGGTCGCCGGGCCCCATCACGTTCACCCGCAGGGCGAGATCGGCATGATAGTGCCAATCGACGGCGCGCCGGCTTTCGATGGCTTTCCGCCCGGCTGGTATGTCTACGGCGCCGGCTCCGACCATCATCCCACCGTCACGGGCGGGCGCGCCTATGTGCTCTATCTGCTGCCCGACGGGGCCATCACCTTCACCGGCCGCTGAGCGGCGCGCGCGTTTCGGGAGGAGCGTCCCATGACTGTCTACAATGCCTGCGTGGAGTTGCTGGACCGCAATGTCGAGCAGGGGCGCGGCGCCAAGCCCGCCTATATCGACCATCGCCGCACGTTGAGCTACGCCGAACTGCAGGCCGACACGCGCCGCCTCGCCAATATGCTCGGGCGCCTCGGCGTGCGACGTGAGGAGCGCGTCGTGATGATCGTCGCCGACACGGTCGAATGGCCCGTCATCTTCCTCGGCGCCATCCGCGCCGGCATCGTGCCCGTGCCGCTCAACACGCTGCTGTCGCCGGAGCAGTTCGCCTATATTCTCGAGGACTCCCGCGCCAGCGTGTTGTTTGTGTCGCAGCAATTGCTGGCGGGCGTTGAGCCGGCGCTGGAGATGGCGCCCAATATCGAACATATCGTCGTCATCGACGGCGAGGCGCAGGCCCCGCGCGTGGATTTCGCGGCGGCGCTCGCGGCCGGGAGCCCCGAGTTCGAGACCGTGGCGACGCATCCCGACGAGCCGGCCTTCTGGCTCTATTCCTCCGGCTCCACCGGCGCGCCGAAGGGCACGCGCCATGTCCACACCAGCATGATGGCGACGGCCAAATGTTTCGCGCAGGACGTCGTCGGTTTCCGCGAGGACGATGTCGTGCATTCGGCGGCGAAGCTGTTCTTCGCCTATGGGCTCGGCAATTCGCTGTCCTTCCCGCTGTCCGTCGGCGCCACGGTCGTGCTCAACCCGTTGCGGCCGACGCCGGAGACGGTTTTCACGATGCTGGAGAAACATGCGCCGACGATCTTTTGCGGCGTGCCGACGCTGTTCGCGGCGATGCTCGGCGATCCGGATTTCGCCGGGCACAGGGGATCGCCCCGGTTGCGCATTTGCACCTCCGCCGGCGAGGCCTTGCCCGAGCATGTGGGCGCCGGCTTCGAGAAGCGCTTCGGCGCCGAGATCATCGACGGCGTCGGCTCGACCGAGATGCTGCACATCTTCCTGTCCAACCGTCCGGGCGAGGTGGTCTACGGCACCTCCGGCTTCGCCGTGCCGGGCTATGAGGTGAAACTCTGCGACGATCAGGGCGCGCCCGTCGGCGACAATGATGTCGGCGAACTCTATGTGCGCGGCCCCTCCGCCGCGGACGGCTACTGGAACCAGCGCGACAAGTCGCGCCTGACCTTCCAGGGCGAATGGACCAAAACCGGCGACAAATATGTCCGCGACGCCAGCGGCCGGCACACCTATTGCGGCCGCGCCGACGACATGTTCAAGGTCTCGGGCATCTGGGTGTCGCCCTTCGAGGTCGAGGCGGCTCTGGCGAGCCATCCGGCTGTGCTGGAGGCCGCCGTCGTGCCGCACGCCGACGAGGAAGGCCTGCTCAAGCCGAAGGCGTTCATCGTGCTGAAACCGGGCGCGTCGGCGGAGGGCCTGGATCGCAGCCTGAAGGATCACGTCAAGGCCTCCGTCGGCATGTGGAAATATCCGCGCTGGCTCGAGGTGGTGGAGGCCTTGCCGAAAACGGCGACCGGCAAGATCCAGCGCTTCAGGCTGCGCGACGGCGCATGAGCGTCAGACTGGCGGAGCGCGGCTTTGTCGAGATCGACGGCCGGCGGCTCGAATATCGATTCACGGGCCCGGCGCCGGAGGCCGCGCCGATGCTCGTGCTGCTGCACGAGGGATTGGGCTGCGCCGGCCTGTGGCTCGACTTCCCCGAACGGTTGGCTCTGGCGACGGGCGTGAGCGTCTTCGCCTGGTCGCGCGCCGGCTACGGCCAGTCCTCGCCCGCGCCGCTGCCCTGGCCGCTTGACTATATGCAGCGCGAGGCGCGCGAGGCGCTGCCCAAGCTGCTCGACGCCATCGGCTTCCGGCGCGGGCTGCTGATCGGCCATTCCGACGGCGCCTCGATCGCCGCGGTCTACGCCGGGACGTTTCGCGATCCGCGCGTCGCCGGCGTCAGCCTGATCGCCCCGCATTTCTTCGTCGAGGAGTTCTCGCTGGTCGAGATCGCCAAAGCCAGGGTCGCCTACGAGACCGGCGACCTGCGGGCGAAGCTCGGCCGGTGGCACGCCGATCCCGACAACGCCTTTCGCGGTTGGAACGACTCCTGGCTGCACCCGAATTTCAAACGCTGGGATATCCGGTCAGACCTGCAACAAATTGCAGCGCCGGTGCAAATCGTGCAGGGAGAGGCTGATCTCTACGGCACGATGGCGCATGCCGACGCGGCGCGCGCGCTGTGCCCGACTTCGGTTGAAGTCCTTGAATTACAGGGTATTGGACATTCCCCGCAGCGCGAGGCCGCTGAGGCGACGACTGCTGGCGTGGCGGATTTTTGCCGTCGCGCGCTGAATTTGGCCTGATCTGGATCAAAAAGACTCGACAAGCCAAGATTCTGCATTATAGTGCATGGAAATCGAACAACCCAGGGAGGACGGCGTTCATGGCGGACGAGGCTCGCAAATTGTCCAACGGCGCGACGCGGATCGATTTCCAGACCGATCCGTCGCGCTACAAGCATTGGAAGCTCGCCGTCGACGGCGAAATCGCGACCCTGACCATGGATGTCGATGAGAACGGCGGCCTGTTCGAGGGCTACCAGCTCAAGCTCAATTCCTACGATCTCGGCGTGGACATCGAATTGGCCGACGCCATCGAGCGGCTGCGTTTTGAGCATCCGGGCGTCAAGACCGTTCTGATGCGCTCGGGCAAGCCGAAAGTGTTCTGCGCCGGCGCCAATATCCGCATGCTGGCGGGCTCCGAACACGCGCATAAGGTCAACTTCTGCAAGTTCACCAACGAAACGCGCAACGGCATGGAGGATTCGAGCGAGAATTCCGGCCAGTCGTTCATCGCGGTCGCGAGCGGCTCGACCGCCGGCGGCGGTTACGAGCTGGCGCTCGCGGCCGACCACATCATGCTGATCGACGACGGCTCCTCCACCGTGTCGTTGCCGGAAGTGCCGTTGCTGGCGGTGCTGCCGGGCACCGGCGGCCTGACCCGCGTCGTCGACAAGCGCAAGGTGCGCCGCGACCGCGCCGACGTGTTCTGCACCATCGAAGAGGGAATCAAGGGCCGCCGCGCCGTCGAGTGGAAACTCGTCGACGAGCTTGTCGCCTCCTCGAAAATCGAGGAGCGCGTCGCCGAGCGCGCCAAAGGCTTCGCCGCCAAATCCGCCCGCAAGGGGCAGGGCGCGGGGATCGCGCTGACGCCGCTCGCCCGCACGTTCCACGACGGCGGCGTCGAATACGATCATCTCTCGGTCGAGATCGATCGCGAGCGTCGCATGGCGACCTTCACGCTGAAGACGAGCGACGCTCCGGTTCCGGCCGACGCGGCGGGCGTCGCCGCCGAGGGCGCCGCCTTCTGGCCGCTGGCGATCGCGCGCCAGCTCGACGACGCCATCCTGCATCTGCGCAACAACGAGTTCCTGATCGGAACGTGGATTTTCAAAAGCGCGGGCGATGCGGCCAGGGTCGCGGCCTATGACGCGCTGCTCGACGCGCACAAGGATCATTGGCTCGTCAACGAGATCCGCCATTACTGGAAGCGCGTGCTGAAGCGCATCGACGTGTCGTCGCGTTCGCTCGTCGCCACGGTCGAGCCGGGCTCGTGCTTCGTTGGCACGCTGGCGGAAATCGTCTTCGCCTGCGACCGCTCCTACATGCTGATCGGCCAGATGGAGGGCGACAATCGTCCCGAGGCGGCGCTGACGCTGACGGCGATGAATTTTGGCGCCTATCCGATGTGCACGGGCCTGACCCGGTTGCAGACGCGGTTCTACGGCGAGCCGGAGGCCGTGGCGGGCGCCGAAAAGCATCTCGGCGAAAAGCTCGACGCGGAGGCCGCCGACAAGCTCGGCCTCGTCACCTACGCCATGGACGACATCGACTGGGCCGACGAATTGCGCGTGTTCCTTGAGGAGCGTCGCGCCTTCTCGCCGGACGCCTGCACCGGCCTCGAAGCCAATCTGCGCTTCCCCGGACCGGAGACGCTCGAATCGAAAATCTTCGCGCGCCTCACCGCCTGGCAGAACTGGATTTTCCAGCGGCCGAACGCGGTGGGCGAGGAGGGCGCGCTGCGCCGCTACGGCACCGGCGAGCGCCCGCTCTACGATCTGCGCCGCGTCTGACGCCGCGCCAACGATATCCAGGGAGAGACATATGACCACCGACACCGTCAACGTCGATTATTCGTCGCAGATTCCCAACAACGTCGGCCTGCATACCGATCGCACCATGCTGCGCGCGCTGGAAGGCTGGCACAAAGGCTATCTCGATTGGTGGAAGGAGATGGGCCCGGAGGGCTTCCAGCAGGCGGAAGTCTATCTGCGCACCGCCGTCTCGGTCGATCCGCAGGGCTGGGCCAAGTTCGGCTATGTGAAAATGCCCGACTATCGCTGGGGCATTCTGCTCGCGCCGAAGGAGGAGGGCCGCAAGGTCAATTTCGGCAAGCACAAGGGCGAGCCGGCCTTCCAGGACGTGCCCGGCGAATATCGCGCCATGCTGCGCCGCCTCATCGTCATCCAGGGCGACACCGAGCCGGCCTCGGTTGAGCAGCAGCGCCATCTCGGCGCCACCGCGCCCTCGCTCTACGACATGCGCAACCTGTTTCAGGTGAATGTCGAGGAGGGCCGCCACCTCTGGGCCATGGTCTATCTGCTGCACAAATATTTCGGCCGCGACGGCCGCGAGGAGGCGGACGAATTGCTGCGTCGCCGCTCCGGCCACGCCGAGACGCCGCGCATGCTCGGCGCCTTCAATGAGGCGACGCCGGACTGGCTGTCGTTCTTCATGTTCACCTTCTTCACCGACCGCGACGGCAAGATGCAGCTCGAATCGTTGGCGCAGTCGGGCTTCGATCCGCTGTCGCGCTCCTGCCGCTTCATGCTGACGGAGGAAGCTCACCACATGTTCGTCGGCGAGACGGGCGTCGGCCGCACCATTCAGCGCACCTGCGAGGCGATGAAGAAGGCCGGCATCGAAGACCCCTACGATATCGCCAAAGTGCGCGCGCTCGGCGTCATCGATCTGCCGCTGATCCAGAAAAAGCTCAACATGCACTATCCGTTGACGCTCGATCTGTTCGGCGCGGAGATTTCGACCAATTCGGCGAATTATTTCAACGCCGGCCTCAAGGGCCGCTTCGGCGAGGCCAGGATCGACGACGATCATCAGCTCACCAACGCGACCTATCCGGTGCTGAAGTTCATCGACGGCAAGATCGTCAGGGAGGACGTGCCGGCGCTGACCGCGCTCAACATGCGCCTGCGCGACGATTACACCGAGGATTGCGCCAAGGGCGTCGAGCGCTGGAACAAGATCATGGAGAAGGAGGGCGTCAAGTTCCGCCTCGAGCTTTCCCATGTCGCCTTCAACCGCCAGGTTGGCGAGTTCAGGGATATCCAGGCGACGCCGAAGGGCCTCATCCTGTCCGACGCCGATTGGGCCGCGAAGCGCGACGACTATCTGCCCTCGCGCGACGATCTCGCCTTCCTCGACTCGCTGATGAAGCCGGCGCATGGCGTGGGCGAATATGCGAGCTGGATCGCTCCCCCGAAAGTCGGCATCGACGGCAAGACCGGCGACTTCGAGTATGTGAAGATCGCGGCGTGACATCGGCGTCGAACCCTCTCCCTGCGGGAGAGGGTCGGCGCGGGAACCGCGCCGGGGTGAGAGGTTGCGCGGCTGATTGACAGCGCCGCCCTTCGCCCCTCCGCGCAACCCCTCATCCGGCGGCTTCGCCGCCACCTTCTCCCGCAGGGAGAAGGTTTTCGCGCGTTCAGACCGTCGAGCCCGGACCTTCGCCCATGACCGCTTTGATCAAACAGCACCTCATCGATCCGGAAATCTGCATCCGCTGCAACACCTGCGAGGAGGCGTGCCCGGTCGACGCCATCACGCATGACGACAACAATTACGTGGTCGACGTGTCGAAGTGCAATTTCCAGATGGCCTGCGTGCCGCCGTGCCCCACCGGCGCCATCGACAATTGGCGCATGGTGAGCAAGCCCTACACGCTGGAGGAGCAATTCTCCTGGACCGACCTGCCGAAACAGGAGGAGGTCAGCGGCGCGGCGCCCGAGGCGGCGGAGGACGAGGTCGAGAGGATCTTCGCCCGCGCGCACGAGGGCATGGGTGGCAAGTCGGTCGCGCCGTATACGGCGTCAAAGCCGGTCATCAATCTCTACAATCGCGGCAAGCCGGCGGTCGCCACCGTGACGGGCGCCTATCGCATCACGGCGGAAGGGTCGGACGTCGACGTCCGCCATATCATTCTCGATTTCGGCAACCAGTCGTTTCCGGTGCTGGAGGGCCAGTCGATCGGAATCGTGCCGCCGGGCGTCGACGCGGAGGGCAAGCCGCACAACATCCGGCTCTATTCCATCGCCTCGCCCCGCCACGGCGAACGGCCCAACACCAACAATCTGTCGCTGACGATCAAGCGCGAACCGAACGGCGTCTGCTCGAATTACATGTGCGACCTGAAGAAGGGCGACAAGGTCCAGGTGACGGGACCGTTCGGCGCGACGTTCCTGATGCCGAACGATCCGCTGGCCAATATCATCATGATCTGCACCGGCACCGGGTCGGCCCCCTTCCGCGGCTTCACCGAGTGGAAGCGGCGCATCATGCCGAGCGCGCCAGGACGTTTCGTCATTTTCTTCGGCGCGCGGCGGCCGGAGGATCTGCCCTATTTTGGCCCGCTGCAAAAAGTGCCGGACGCGTTGCTGAACAAGCATTTCGCCTGGTCGCGCGTGCCGGGCGAGCCCAAGACCTATGTGCAGGATCTGATGCGCCGGCAGGCAGGAATGCTGTCCGAACTGGTGAAATCCGACGCGACCCACATCTATATCTGCGGGCTCAAGGGCATGGAGCAGGGGGTGGACGCGGCGCTCGACGACATCTGTCGCGGCGCCGGCCTCAATTGGGCCGAGATGCGCAAGGACATGCGCGAGAAAGGCCGCTATCACGTCGAGACCTATTGATCGGGGCGCAGGGGCGCCTCCACGGCGGCGCTCCGCTTTTTTCGCCCGGGTCGACGCGCGTCGGACTGGAGCCGGAGGCCGACGGGCTCTAATCTGGCGCCTGTTCCAGCGCCCAGGAGTCCCATGCGCGACGCACCTTCCGAACTTTCCGCCCGCACCGGTTTCGCCTTCAACCCGCTCGACCGCATGTCGGAGCGGCGCGACGAGGAGAGCCTCGTCGAGGCCCTGGCCGCCGCGCCGTCGAGCCGCGCCGTCGTCATCTGCCGCGATTCTCCGGTATTGCTGCGGCACGGCCCCCAGGTTCAGGGCTATATGTCGCTGGCCGAGGCCGAGAGCCTCGGGCCGATCGCGGTGCGCGCCTTTCTCGGCAAGGACGAGCATGGCGGCGTCTTCGGCGTGTTGCTCGACGACGCGGCGGCCGTGGCCGCGCCTCCGGGGCCGCATTACGCTCCGAAATTCCATATCGCCCATCGCTCCGATGCGGTGCTGGAGGACTTGCGGGCGCTGACGGCGACCGGCCTGCTCGATCCGGCGACGTTGGGTGCCCTCGGGCAGGCCAAGAGCCTGCTCTACTGGCACGCGCGTCATCGCTTCTGCGCCAATTGCGGCGAGAAAACCCATGTCGCCGCGGCGGGCTGGCGGCGTGAATGCCAGGCGTGCGGGGCGCAGCATTTTCCGCGCACGGACCCGGTCGTGATCATGCATGTCGTCCATGGCGACGAGTGCCTGATGGGGCGTCAGAGCCGCTTCCCGCCGGGCATGTATTCCTGCCTCGCCGGCTTCGTGGAGGCGGGCGAGACGCTGGAGGACGCGGTGCGGCGCGAGGTGTTCGAGGAGGCGGGGCTGCGCACGGGCCGCGTCGCCTATCTGGCGTCGCAGCCATGGCCGTTCCCCTCGTCGCTGATGATCGGCTGTCTCGCCGAGGCCGGGGGCCGCGACCTCGTCGTCGATCATAACGAGCTTGAGGACGCGCGCTGGTTCTCGCGCGAGGAGGTGGGATTGATGTTCCGCAAGGCGCATCCGCAGGGCCTGTTCTGTCCGCCGAAGCTCGCGATCGCCCATCATCTGCTCGCGGCGTGGGCCAGGGGCGAGACCGGCGCGTGAGCGGCGCGCGGACATCGCGGCCGGGCGGCGCGCTGGTGCTGTTTTCGGGCGGACAGGATTCGACCACCTGTCTGGCCTGGGCGCTCGACCGGTTCGACCGCGTCGAGACGCTCGGTTTCGACTACGGCCAGCGTCATGCGGTCGAACTCGGCCAGCGCGCGGCGCTGCGGGCGGGGCTCGCGCGTCTCGCGCCGCATTGGGCGGGGCGGCTCGGGCCCGATCATACGATCAACCTCGCCGCCCTCGGTGAAATCTCCGACACGGCGCTGACGCGCGAGACCGCGATCGCCATGGGCGACGCCGGCCTGCCCAACACATTCGTGCCAGGCCGCAATCTGATCTTCCTCGCCTTCGCGGCGGCGCTCGCCTATCGGCGCGGGTTGAAGCAGATCGTCGGCGGCATGTGCGAGACGGATTTCTCCGGCTATCCCGACTGCCGCGACGATGCGATCAAGGCAATGCAGGTCGCGCTCAATCTCGGCATGGATGCGCGTTTCGTGCTGGAGACGCCGCTGATGTGGCGCGACAAGGCGCAAACCTGGACGCTGGCGCAAGATCTCGGCGGCCAGGCGTTGGTCGATCTGATCGTCGCGGAGAGCCACACCTGTTATCTCGGCGCGCGCGGCGCGCGCCATGACTGGGGCCATGGCTGCGGCGAATGCCCGGCCTGCAAGCTCCGCTCCGAGGGGTGGCGCAAATTTGCGCAGACGCGCGTCCGGGGCGGCGCCGATTTCGACGGTTGTTAGGGGGCTTGTTAAGATTTGACGCGCAGTCTGCCGCCATTGCGCGGGCTGCCCGCATTGCCGGACGACAGGATTGTCAATGCCGCATTGGACCGCTGTCGTCACGCTGTTGGCGATTTCGCTGTATTTCGTAACTGTTGCGCGCGTTTCGAACGCGCGCGGCCGACTCGGCGTGAAAGCGCCGGCGACGACGGGCGATCCCGAATTCGAACGGCTGTTCCGCGTGCAGCAGAACATGCTCGAATGGATGCCGATCTTTTTCCCGTCGCTCTGGATGTTCGCGATCTATGTCGCCGACCTCTGGGCGGCGTCGGTCGGCCTGCTCTGGCTCGGCGGCCGCGCCCTCTACATTCTGGACTATTCCGGCTCCGCCGACGCGCGCGGCCGCGGCTTTGCCTTGCAGGCTCTGGCGGCGGTGGTTCTGTTCATCGGCGCCGCCATCGGGCTCGGCTGGCGGATGTTCCACGGCATGTGAGCGCTGCGCCGTCCCGATCGCTGCGGCTCAGCTCTCGCGGGCGCGGCTTTCGATGCGGAAGGGATGCGCCGGATAGACGCCGAGGATCGTCACTTCGGTCGTGAAGAAGGACAATTCCTCCAGCGCCCTGGCGAGCCCCGCGTCTTCCGGATGGCCCTCGACATCGGCCAGGAATTGTGTCGCCGTGAATTCGCCCTCAACCATGTAGCTCTCGAGCTTGGTCATGTTGACGCCGTTGGTGGCGAAGCCGCCGAGCGCCTTGTAGAGGGCGGCGGGCACGTTGCGGACGCGGAAGACGAAGCTCGTCACGGTGGGGCCGTTGCGCGGCTTCGCCCATTGCGGCGTCCTCGACAGCACGACGAAGCGGGTTGTGTTGTGATCGGCGTCCTCGACGTCGGTCGCCAGCGTCTTCAGGCCGTAGATGTCGCCGGCGAGCCGCGTCGCCAGCGAGGCGCGCGTCGGATCGTTCCATTCCGCCACCTCGCGCGCCGAGCCGGCCGTGTCGGCGGCGATATGGGCGGAGAGCCCCAGTTCGCGGATGATCTTGCGGCATTGGCCGAGCGCGTGAATATGGCTGTAGACGGCCTTGATCGAGCCGAGATCGGCCGATTTTGGCGCCAGCAACTGGAAGTGGATCGGCAGGAAATACTCGCCGATGATGTGCAGCCCCGAGGTCGGCAGGAAATGATGGATGTCGGCGACGCGGCCGGCGATGGAATTCTCGATCGGGATCATGCCGAGCCCCGCCGCGCCGTCGCTGATCGCGGCGAGCGCGTCCTCGAACGTGGCGCAGGGCATAGGTTTCCAATCGGGATAAACATCCTGGCAGGCGATATGCGAATTGGCGCCGGGCTCGCCCTGATAGGCGATGATCTTGTTCATGCTGTCCTCGTCAGCGCGCGGGCGCGCTCCAGATCGTGGGGCGTGTCGACGCCGAGCGGCACGGCGTCGACAATCTCGACGTCGATGCGCATGCCGGCCTCGAGCGCGCGCAATTGCTCCAGCTTCTCGCGCGTTTCGAGCGGCGAGGGCGGCAGCGCCACGAAACGCTCGAGCGCGGCGCGGCGATAGGCGTAAAGGCCGATGTGGTGCCAGAGCGGCCCCTCACCCCAGGGCGCCGTCGCGCGGGTGAAATAGAGCGCGCGCAGGCGGCCGGGCGCGATCCCGGCGCCGACAACCTTGACGACATTGGGATCGTCGCGCTCCTCGGCGCGCGCGATGACCGCCGCCAGCGTGGCGATGTCGACGGCCGGATCGGCGAGCGGACGCAGCGCCGCGCGCACGCTCTCCGCCTCGATCGTCGGCAGGTCGCCCTGCACATTGACGACCACATCGTGCCGGCCGTGGGGGTCGAACAGGCGGATCGCCTCGAAAATGCGGTCCGAGCCGGACTGGTGATGGTCGCCGGTCAACACCGCCGTTCCCCCGGCGGCCTCGACGGCGGCGACGATTTCGGGCGCGTCTGCGGCGACGACCACGGGCCCGACGCCGGCGGCGACCGCGCGGCGCCAGACATGCGCGATCATCGGCGCGCCATGGATGTCGGCGAGCGGCTTGCCAGGCAGACGGGTGGACGACATGCGTGCGGGGACAAGGACGATCGGGTTCGGCATCGGACGGCGCTTCGCGAGCAAGGCAAATCCGCCGGTGGACAGCGGAAAGTATCAGGGCGACCCGCTTATAGGCTGTTGCCAAGCGCCCCGCAAAGCGGTTAATCAACGTCAGCGCCGCGGGTTGCCGTTTCGGCGCACGTTTTTGTGCGCCAATTGGCGCAATGGATCGCGATTCACCAGCCGGAGCCGTTGGAATGACCACATCCTTTGCCAACAAGACCGCCATGGCGCTGCTCGGCATGGTGCTGTTCGTGATGGGACTCAACATTTTCTCCGGCGCGATCTTCGATAACCCGAGGCCGGCGACGCCCGGCTACGATTTGCCGTCCGGCGAGAAGAAAGCGGGGCCCGCCGTCGCGGCGGCCGCCGCCGTTCCGCTGCCGACGCTGCTCGCCAAGGCGGACGTCAAGGCCGGCGAGGCGGCGATGAAGGCCTGCGCGGCCTGCCACACCTTCGCCAGGGGCGCGGCGTCCAAGCCGACCGGCCCGGACCTCTATGGCGTCGTCGGCCGCGCCAAGGGCTCGACCGGCTTCGCCTATTCCGACGCCATCAAGACCAGGGGCGGCGCCTGGACCTTCGAGGATCTCGACGCCTTCATCGCCAATCCCAAGGGCTTCCTTTCCGGCACCAAGATGAGCTACGGCGGCGAGAAGGACGCGGCCAAGCGCGCCGATATTCTCGTCTATCTGCGCAGCATCGCCGACGCGCCCGTGGCGCTGCCGGCCGCGAAGTAAGCGCGCGCTCCCGCATCGCGGCAAGGCCGGGTTCGCCCGGCCTTTTTTGTGTCGGCGGTCTGATTTGACCCGACGGGTTCGGGCGCTTATCTCAGGGGAAACGAGGATCAGCCATGGCCATTCGCCCGATCATCACCATTCCCGATCCGCGCCTGAAACTGGTGTCCGAGCCGGTGGCGGTCGTCGACGAGTCCATTCGCGCGCTCGCCGACGACATGCTGGAGACCATGTATGACGCGCCCGGCATCGGGCTTGCCGCGATCCAGATCGGCGTGGCGAAGCGCGTGCTGGTGATCGACCTCGCGAAAGAGGGCGAGGAGCGCCGGCCGATGGTGTTCGTCAATCCGGAAATCGTCTGGACCTCGGAAGACGCGAACGTCTATGACGAAGGCTGCCTGTCGATCCCCGAATTCTATGAGGAGGTCGAGCGGCCGGCGCGCGTGCGCGTGCGCTATCTCGACCGCGACGGCAAGCAGCAGGAGCTGGACGCCGACGGCCTGCTCGCGACCTGTGTCCAGCATGAGATGGATCATCTCAACGGAATCGTGTTCATCGATCATATCTCGCGGCTGAAACGCGAGCGCTGCATCAAGAAATTCGCCAAGGCGGCGAAATTCGCGCCGGGCGCGCCGGCCCACACGCCGCCGGACCGCGTCGCGCACGAACTCTGAGAGCCTTCGCCTATGCGCGTCGTCTTCATGGGCACGCCGGATTTTTCCGTCGCCGTTCTCGACGCGCTCGTCGCCGCCGGTCACGAGATCGCCGCCGTCTATACGCGCGCGCCCAGGCCCGCCGGGCGGCGCGGGCTGGAGCTGACGCCCTCGCCCGTCCATGCGCGCGCGCGGGCGCTGGGGCTTCCGGTTCTCACGCCGAAGAGCCTGCGCACGCAGGACGCGGCGACGGAATTCGCCGCGCACGCGGCCGACGTCGCCGTGGTCGTCGCCTATGGCCTCATCTTGCCGAAAGCCATTCTCGACGCGCCGCGCCTCGGCTGTCTCAACATTCACGCCTCATTGCTGCCGCGCTGGCGCGGCGCGGCGCCGATCCAGCGCGCCATCATGGCCGGCGACGCCGAAACCGGCGTCATGATCATGCGCATGGACGAGGGGCTCGACACCGGACCCGTCGGCGCGACGGCGCGCGCGGGCGTTGGCGAAAACGAAACGGCGGGCGAATTGCACGACCGGCTGAGCGCGCTGGGCGCCGGGCTCATCGTGACCGCGCTCGCCGATCTCGAAGCCGGGCGGCTTGCCTTCATCGCGCAGCCGGAGGCCGGCGTCGTCTACGCGCAAAAGATCGACAAGGCCGAGGCGCGCGTCGATTGGACCGGGCCGGCGCGCGCGCTGCACAACCGCATTCGCAGCCTGTCGCCCTTTCCCGGCGCCTGGTGCGAGATGGATCTCGGGCGCGGCCCCGAGCGGGTGAAGCTGTTGCGCGCGCGGCTCGCCGGGGGAGCGGGGGCGCCGGGCGTGACGCTTGACGACGCGCTGACAATCGCCTGCGGGCAGGGCGCCTTGCGCATCGTCGAATTGCAGCGCGCCGGCAAGGGGCCCATGCAGGCGCGGGATTTTCTGCGCGGGGTGAGGATTCCGGCCGGAACGCGGCTGGGCTAATCGCGCCCGACCCAGTGGCGCCGGTGCGCTTCGACGAAATCATCGAGATCGGCGCCGGTGACCTTGGTCAGTTCGGCATGGCCGAAGCCCTTGGAATAGTCGATGGCGGAAATCACGTCGGGCGTGACGCGCATCAGCACGGCGAAGCGGCGGTCCGGCAGGCAGAGCGCCTGATATTCGGGAAATTTGCGCAGCAGCAGCTTGCGGGCGTGGCCCACCTCCGTCTCGTCCTCGATCAGCAGGGCGGCGCCGCCCAGCGACAGGGCGCGGATGGCCAGCGGATCGGCATGGTCCTGGCCGATGGCGATGGAGACGCGGTCGTCGTGGGCGATGTTGCCCGCCTTCTGCCCGGCGCGGTCGGTGAAAAAATAGATGACCAGCCCGTCATGGGCGAAGCCGACGATGGTGGTTTGCGGCGCTCCGTCGCGGCGCAGCGTCGCGATCGCCATGATGCGGTTCGCGTCCAGCGTTGCGAGAATGAAGTCCTTCAACTCCTTGCGCATCGTCCTGCCCCCGCTTGCGGTTGCCTCAGCCCTCGGGCATGTCTTTCCCCGCCTTGGCCCTTCGCGCATTGAGTTCGCTCAAACATGCCCCGTTACAAACTCACCATCGAATTCGACGGCCGTCCCTTCGTCGGCTGGCAGCGGCAGGCGAACGGCCTGTCGGTGCAGCAGGTTCTGGAGGACGGCCTGCGCGGCCTGGCGCGCGCCGACGTGACGGTGCATGGCGCGGGGCGCACCGACGCCGGCGTCCATGCGACGGCGATGATCGCCCATGTCGATCTGCCGCGCGATTATCGGCCCGATGTCGTGCGCGACGCCGCCAACGCGCATATCAAGCCGCTGCCGGTGGCCATCCTCGCCGTCGAACGGGTCGACGCCGATTTTCAGGCGCGGTTTTCCGCCGTGCGGCGGCATTATCTCTACCGTATCTGCAACCGCCGCGCGCCCCTGACCTGGGGGCGGGGACTTGTCTGGCATGTGGCGCGGCGGCTCGACGCCGGAGCCATGCACGCGGCGGCGCAAAGCCTGACGGGCAAGCACGATTTCACCACCTTCCGCGCCTCCGAATGTCAGGCGGCGAGCCCGGTGCGCACGCTGGAGCGGCTCGACGTGACGCGGGCGGGCGAGGAAATCCACATCCGCGCCGCCGCCCGCTCGTTCCTGCACCATCAGGTGCGCTCGATGGTGGGATCGCTGGAGCATGTCGGCAGCGGCAAATGGTCGGCCGACGATCTGCGCGCGGCGCTCGACGCGCGCGACCGCACGCGCTGCGGCATGGTCTGCCCGCCCGACGGGCTTTATCTGACGGGGGTTGATTACCCCTGAGCCTCAGCCGAAATAGGCGTCGAGAATGCGCCGGTAAATCCGCGTCAGCCCCTCGATGTCGCTGACGGCCGCGCGCTCGTCGACCGCGTGCATGGTCTGGCCGACGAGGCCGAATTCGATCACCGGACAATACGACGCGATGAAGCGCGCGTCCGACGTGCCGCCGCTGGTGGAAAGCTGCGGCCGCCGGCCGGTTTCAGCCGCGACCGCGTCGGCGACGAGATCGACGAACGGTCCCGGCGCGGTGATGAAGCTGGGCGCGTTCGACGGATCGAAGGAGAGCGTGAAACGCGCGCCCGGAGCCGCGCCTTCGCAGCGGCGGCGCAATTCGTCGGCCAGCGTTTCCGCCGTCCACAAATCGTTGAAGCGGATGTTGAAGCGGGCGCGGGCTTCGGCCGGGATGACATTGGTGGCCGGATTGCCGACGTCGACCGTGACGATTTCGAGATTCGAGGCGTCGAAATGCGCCGTGCCGCCATCGAGGGGCGTCGCCACGAGCGCGGTGAGCAGCTTCAGCAAATGCGGGATCGGATTGTCGGCGCGCTGCGGATAGGCGACATGGCCCTGCCGGCCGTGCGCGATGAGGCCGCCGTTGAGCGAGCCGCGCCGGCCGATCTTGATCATGTCGCCGAGCGCCTCGGGGTTGGTCGGCTCGCCGACGATGCAATGGTCGAACGCCTCGCCGCGTGCGGCGGCCCATTGCAGCATCTTCACCGTGCCATTGACGGCGGGGCCTTCCTCGTCGCCGGTGATGAGAAAGCCGATCGAGCCTTTCGGCGCGCCCTTTTCGGCGATGTAGTCGAGCGCCGCCGCCGCGAAGGCGGCGATGCCGCCCTTCATGTCCACCGCGCCGCGGCCCCAGATCATGCCATCGGCGACCTCGGCGGCGAAGGGGTCGCGCGTCCATTTCGCCTCGTCGCCGGTCGGCACGACGTCGGTGTGGCCGGCGAAGAGCAGATAGGGTGCCTGCGTTCCGAAGCGCGCATAGAGATTGTCGATGTCCGGCGTGCCGTTTTCCGAAAACGGCAGGCGGCGCGTCCTGAAACCGGCCGCGTCGAGCGTGCGTTGCAGGACGGAGAGCGCGCCGCCGTCGGCGGGCGTCACGGAATTGCAGCGGATGAGATCGCGCGTCAGGTCGAGGGCGCCGGGCGTGCGCGTCATGGCGCGAAAACCTTTCGGGAGGGCGGCGGACCGAACCGGTTCTGGCCCGGATCTCCGGCCTTGAAGCCGGCTGCGACGGCGACGAGGAGCAGGACGCAGGCATAGGCGATGTCGAGCGCGCGGTCCCCGACGCCGCCCTCGGGGAAAAGACGCAACGCGCCGGCAAGAACATGCGCGACGCCGGCGCCGACATAAAGGCGGGCCAGCGCTGGCCCCTTGCCGCGATCCTGCAGGCGCTTCACTGTCAGCGCATAGGTCGGCCAGACGGTCGCGGCGCTCAGCGTATAGACATAGGGCCAGTACCAGCGCGGCGTCGCCGGGGCGCCCTCGTAATCGATCAGCCACGGCAGCGTCGCGGCGACGCCCGCGAACACGATGAACAGCAGCAGCAGGTGGCCGAGCCAATAGGGCTTGCGGGCGATGCGCCCGCGGGTGGAGAAGAAGAGAACGCCAGCGCCCATGTCACGCTCCCGCCGGATTCGGATTCGGATGCGGTTCGAGCGGGTCGGGCCCATAGTCGTTGGGGCCGATGTCGCCGCGGCGGACGCCTTCGATGACGAGGGCGATGAGCACGATCACGAGCGGAACGCCGATCGCGATTCCCGGCCAGAGCAGATCGCCTTTCGGCGTTTCGAGCGGGTGGATCGCGTCGACGGCGTGCAGGGCGAGCACGAGCGCGCTGTAGGCGATCGCGGCCCATGGCCGCTGGCCGCGATCCTGCAAGCGCTTGGCGATCAGCGCGTAACTCGGCCAGGCGATGGCGGCCATGACCAGAAAAGCGCCGACGCGATACCATTGCGGCGGCGGCGTCGCGGCGACGGCCTTGACGTCATGAAGGGCGGCGGCGCCGTTGGCGACGAGCACGACGGCCAGCATCGCCAGCATTCCGAGCCAGAAAGGCTGGCGCGCGATGCGACCCCGCGCTGACAGGAACAGGTCCGCCAGGCTCATCTGTCCTCCTGCGGCGCCCCCCGCGCCATCACGACGAATGAAAAGACCGCGACGACCGCCAGCACGACGTCGACGGCGTAGGCGATCCAGATGGGAAAGACATCGGCGACGCGCGGCTGCAGCCAATGCGCTGCGCCGGCCAGCAGCATCGCCAGGGGCAGCAGGCCGGAGAGGAACAGCGGCTTTTCCGCCGCGCGCAGCCGCTTCAGGCTCAGATTCACGTAGGACACGCCGATCAGAATGACGGCGACGGCATAGAGCAGAAGATAGACATAGACGGCGATGGTCGTCGGATCGACGAAGGCGCGCTGCGACAGGTCGCGCCGCCCCCACGGCGCGACGCCGATCCAGATCACGGTGAGCGCCGCCAGCAGCGCGGCCAGGAACAGGAACCCGCGCAGCCACACGCCGGCGCCGATCCGCCCCTCGTCGGCGCGGAACAGAAAGCGAGCGCTATGGCCGCCGAAGAACGCCATCAGTCGCGCAGCAGTTCGTTGATGGCGGTCTTGGAGCGCGTCTGCGCGTCGACCGTCTTGACGATCACGGCGCAATAGGTCGACGGACCCTGCGAGCCGTCGGGCAGCGGCTTGCCGGGCAGATTGCCGGAGACGACGACCGAGAACGGCGGCACATGGCCGATGTGAACCTTGCCGGTGGCGCGATCGACGATTTTCGTCGAGGCGCCGATATAGACGCCCATCGCCAGCACCGCGCCCTCGCCGACGACGACGCCCTCGACGACCTCGGAGCGCGCGCCGATGAAGCAATTGTCCTCGATGATCGTCGGGCCCGCCTGCAGGGGCTCCAGCACGCCGCCGATGCCGACGCCGCCCGACAGGTGGACGTTCTTGCCGATCTGCGCGCAGGAGCCGACGGTGGCCCAGGTGTCGACCATCGTGCCGGTGTCGACATAGGCGCCGAGATTGACGAAGGAGGGCATCAGCACCACGCCAGGCGCGATATAGGCCGAGCGGCGGACGATGCAGTTGGGCACCGAGCGGAAGCCGGCGGCCTTATGGTCGGCCGCGCCCCAGCCGTCGAACTTGGAGGGCACCTTGTCCCACCAGGTCGCGCCGCCGGGGCCGCCCGAAATAGGGGCCATGTCGTTGAGGCGGAAGGAGAGCAGCACGGCCTTCTTCAGCCATTGATTGACCTTCCAGCCTTCCACGCCGGTCTTGCCGGGAACCTTTTCGGCGACGCGCAGCTTGCCCTGGTCGAGCAGGTGGAGGGCCGATTCGACCGCATGCCGGATATCGCCCTTCGTGTCCGGGCCGATATTGGCGCGATCCTCGAAAGCGGCGTTGATGATGGTTTCAAGCGCATGCGGCATGGTCTGCAATTCCCTGTATCGGACGTGGGGCGAGGTTTCGACGGGCGGGGGGAAGATGTCAATGGGGCTGACTCGCCAATGCCGGGCGTCGACGGTCCCGGGCGCCTCAGCCCCGCAGTTCTTGCAAAAACGCCGTCAGGTCGTCGGTGACGAAATCGACATGCGCGGGCAGGGCGTCGTGGCGCTCCCACTCCTCGCGGTGGTCGGCGGCGTCGGCGCGCGGCACGACAAGAACGGTCTTCATGCCGCGCGCCGCCGGCGCCTCGAGATTGTGAACGATGTCCTCGAACATGGCGGCGCGCGCCGGATCGACGTCGTGCGCGTCGAAGAATGTCTCGTAGGTTTCGGCGTGCGGCTTGGGCAGCAGCCCGGCGGCGATGATGTCGAACACATCCTCGAACAGATGGTCGATCCCGAGTTGTTTCGCCGTCGCGACCGCATGGCGGCGCGAGCCGTTGGTGAGGATGAGCCGGCGCCCCGGCAGGGCCGCGATGGCGGCGGCCAGCGAGGGATCGGGCGACAGCGACGAGCGGTCGATGTCGTGGACGAAGGCGAGGAAATCCTCCGCCGACACGCGGTGCTCCTCGACGAGGCCGCGCAGCGTCGTGCCATATTGCCTGTAATAATGCTTTTGCAGGGCGCGGGCCGACAGGCCGTCGATGCCGAACAGGTCGCACAGGAACACGGTCATGCGCGCGTCGATCTTCGGCCAAAGATCGGAGCCGGGCGGATAGAGCGTGTTGTCGAGATCGAACACCCATGTGTCGACATGCGCGAAGGCGGCGCGCGCCGCCTTCCGATCAGCCTGCGGCGCGGTCGTCACCGCGTGATCAGCGTGCCGGCGCCGTGGTCGGTCAGCAGTTCGACCAGCACGGCGTGCGGCTGTTTGCCGTCGAGGATGACGACGCCCTCGACGCCCTGCTCCAGCGCGTAGATGCAGGTCTCGACCTTCGGGATCATGCCGCCGGTGATGGTGCCGTCGGCGATCAGGCCGCGAATGTCGTCGATGCGCAGCTCCTTGATCAGGTTGCCGCTCTTGTCGAGCACGCCGGGCACGTCGGTCAGGAACAACAGGCGCTTGGCCTCCAGCGCGCCGGCGATGGCGCCGGCGAACGTGTCGGCGTTGACATTGTAGGTCTCGCCGTCGGCGCCCTGCGCCACCGGCGCGAGAACCGGGATGAGTTCGCGCCCCAGCACCTGATCGAGCACGGTCGCGTCCACCTTGTCGGGATCGCCGACGAAACCGAGGTCGACCACTTTCTCGATGTTGGAATCGGGGTCGTGGATCGTGCGCTCGAGCTTCCTGACGGTGACCATGTTGCCGTCCTTGCCGCACAGGCCGATGGCGCGGCCGCCCTCGGCGTTGATGAAGCCGACGATCTGCTTGTTGATCGAGCCGCACAACACCATCTCGACGATCTCGACGGTCGCCTTGTCGGTGATGCGCAGGCCGCCGGCGAATTCCGACTTGATGCCGAGCTTGGACAACATGGCGCCAATCTGCGGGCCGCCGCCGTGGACGACCACGGGGTTCACGCCGGATTGCTCCAGCAGCACCATGTCGCGGGCGAAGGCGCGCGCCACCTTGTCGTCGCCCATGGCGTGGCCGCCGTATTTCACCACGACCGTCGCGTCGTCATAGCGCAGCATGTGCGGCAGCGCCTGCATCAGGATGGCGGCCTGCTCGTGGGGGCTGGCCTTCAGGGCTTCGCCCGGGCCTCTCTTGGTGGTGTCGCTCATGGATCGCTCTTTCCCGATTGGCTCATCGCCTTGTAGTGCGTCGGGCGAGCGGGCTCAATCGCGCTTTTGCTCAGGCGCCGCGCTCGGCCAGCAATTGCGCCACGGCGGCGCGCAACTCCGCAACGCCTTCGCCCCTGGCCGACGACGTGAAGATGACATGCGGATAGGCGGCGGGGCGCTTCTCCAGCGCCTTCAGCGTGTCGGCGACGCGCGTCTCGACGTCGCGCGCCTTCACCTCGTCCTTCTTGGTCAGGACGATCTGGTAGGACATGGCGGAGCGGTCGAGCAGGTCGAGCATCGCCATGTCCGTGTCCTTCAGGCCGTGGCGGCCGTCGATGAGCACGAAGACGCGCAGCAGCGTCGCGCGGCCGCGCAGATAATCCTGCATCAGTTTCGTCCAGCTCGACACTTTCTCCTTCGACACCGCGGCGTAGCCGTAGCCGGGCATGTCGACGAGACGCAGCTTCGCCATCTCGGGCGTCTGGCCGAGGGCGAAGAAGTTGAGTTGCTGCGTGCGGCCCGGCGTATGCGAGGTGCGCGCCAGCGTCTTGCGGTTGGTCAGCGCGTTGATGAGCGAGGACTTGCCGACATTGGAACGCCCGGCGAAGGCAATCTCGGGCGCGCCTTGCGGCGGCAGGCCGTCGATCTTCGACGCGGCCCAGATGAATTCGCAGGGTTCGGCGAACAGCTTGCGGCCGATCTCGGCGAAGTCGGGAGCGGGGGGATTGGTCATTTCGCAGGGTCCGCAGGTTCGGCGTCCGCTATCGGCGCGTCTGCCCGGGCTTAACCCGGATCATCCACGCCGCGCCGCTGCGGCATGGTTGGCAATTCCGGTTCGCTGCATCGCCGCGCGGATGGCTCAGGACAAGCCCTGCCGCGACGGTCAGAAGCGCGTCGCTGTTACGCCGCCTTCTTTTTCCCGAACACCGACATGAGATTGTCCCACAATTCGATCTTCACGCCGGCGCGGTGCATGATCAGCGCCTGCTGGGCGACGGACAGGATGTTGTTCCACGTCCAGTAGATGACGAGGCCGGCGGGGAAGGCGCCGAGCATGAAGGTGAAAATGACCGGCATCCAGGCGAACATCGTCTTCTGCACGGGGTCGGTCGGTTCGGGGTTCATCTTCATCTGCACCCACATCGACACGCCCATGATCAGCGGCCAGACGCCGAGGTGCAGGAACTGGCCGAAAAGCGGGATATGGGTCGGATCGAAGGGGATCAGCCCGAACAGGTTGAAGATGTTGGTCGGATCCGGCGCGGACAGATCGCGGATCCAGCCGAAGAACGGCGCCTGCCGCATTTCGATGGTGACGAACAAGACCTTGTAGAGCGCGAAGAACACCGGGATCTGGATCAGGATCGGCAGACAGCCCGCGACCGGATTGATCTTTTCGCGCTTGTAAAGCTCCATCAGCTCCTGCTGCTGCTTCACCTTGTCATCGGCGAAACGCTCTCGGATCAGCGTCATTTCCGGCTGCACGGCCTTCATCTTGGCCATGGACAGATAGGACCGGTTGGCCAGCGGATAGAACACCAGCTTCACCAGCACGGTGATCAGCAGGATGGCGACGCCGAAATTGCCGACGAACTTGTAGAGAAGGTCGAGCAGTTTGAACATCGGCTTGGTGATGAAATAGAACCAGCCCCAGTCGATGAGCAGGTCGAACTGCTTGATGCCGAGCTGCGTCCGGTAGGCGTCGATCGTGTTGCTCTCCTTCGCGCCGGCGAAGACATGCGTCGTGACATTCGTCGAGCCGCCCGGGGCGACGGTCATCGCGTCGCCGAGCGCGTCGGCCTGATAGGTCTTGGAGGCCGCGCCGTTCGCCGTGAAGCGCGCTTCGAACGCATGGGTCTGATCCGGAATGACGGTCGCGGCCCAATATTTGTCGGTGAAGCCGATCCAGCCGCCGACGCCCTTGAGTTTTTTGGTCGCGCCGGCTTCCTTCTCGATATTGTCGTAGGTGAATTCCTGCACGCCGGAATCGCCGACCACGCCGACGAATCCCTCGTGCAGCACGGCGTAGCCGTCGGTCTTCGGCTTGCCGTGGCGCGAGATCAGGGCGTAGGGAAACAGGGTGACGGGCTCCGCGCCCTTGTTCTCGACCGTATCGGTCACCTTGAACATGTAATTGTCGTCGACGGCGATCTGGCGGCGGAAAATCAGGCCTTGCCCGTTGTCCCACGACAGGGTCACGGGCTTGTCGGCGCCCAGCGTCCCGGCGTCGGCCGTCCACATCGTGTCCGCGCCGGGCAAGGCGATGTTGGCGCCCGGCTGCCCGACAAAACCGAATTCGGCGTAGAACGGATGCGGCGAACGGGACGGCGACAACAGCTCGATCTTCGGCGAGGTCTTGTCCACCGTTTCGCGGTAATTGTTGAGCGCCACGTCGTTGATGCGCGCGCCCCGGAGCGTGATAGAGCCGCTCAGGCTTCGCGTCTGCAGCGCCACGCGCGGGTTGGCGGCGACGGCTTCGGCCCGGCTCATGCCGACTGCGGGCGCGGCGACGTTGGGGGCGGCGCCAGGCGCAGTCGCCGACCGCGAGGGTTTGGGCGCGGTGGAGTTCGGCACCGCGCCGTGCTCGGGCGCCGCCGCCTGTTTTTGCGCCTCGATCTGTTCCTGCCGCGCCTTTTCGAGCTGCGGCGCGCCATAGAAATAATTCCAGCCGATCATCACCAGCAGCGACAGACCGAAGGCCAGAAAGAGATTCTTGTTGTCCTGCGTCATGGGTCGGCCCGGTCTCTCGTCTGTGTCGCAGTGGCGGCGGCGCCCTGCGGGACTTGCGCGGGCGCGCGGCGCGGCCGCCCGTCGTGGATGCGGCGCAAGGCGCCGGCAAGTTCGGCCTTGATCTCGCCGAAGGGCGCGCGCGCGAGTTCGGCCCGCGCCACGATGACATAGTCGCAGCCGTCGCGCCCGCGCGGCGGCGGCAAGTCAGTCAGCGCCGCGCGCAGGCGGCGCCGGATGCGGTTGCGCACGACGGCGCAGCCGGTCTTTTTCGTCACCGTGAGGCCGAATCGGGCCGGCTCGTCGTCGCCGCGCGGATTGGCTTGCAAACCGACAAGTTTTCCGTGATGACGACGGCCCCTGGCGACGCGCAGGAATTCGGCCCGGCGCGTCAGGCGCTTCGGCGCCGCGGCCCCATCCCGTTCCGTTGTCTGACGCTGCGAGCCGGTCACGAGTGCCTCATTGCGACCCGGCGGTGCGGACCCGATTCGGACTCAGGCCGACAGGCGCTTGCGGCCGCGGGCGCGGCGCGCGGCGATGACCTTGCGGCCTCCGACGGTGGCCATGCGGGCGCGGAAGCCGTGGCGACGCTTGCGCACGATCTTCGAGGGTTGATAAGTCCGCTTCACGGGTCTGCTCCGTAACTCAAAAAAGGCTCGGGCCGAGCGGAACGTCGTTCCTCCGACCCTGTGTCGAAATTCGCGCCGGCCCGGTTTCCCTGGAAAAACGCCGGTCAGGCCGGCGCGCAAGCAAACGGGCGACGTCGGCGCGAGGCCGAAATCGCGAGCGGCCTTATAGGAGCAAGCCGCGGGCAAAGTCAATCGATCGCGCGATCTCGGGCTGGTCGCGGCGGCGCGCCAACGGCGCGCCTGCGCCGACGAAAAACCCTCTCCGTCAACGCCGCTTCTCCGTTAGACTGGCCCGATGACGCCGCCCCCGCCGATTGATCCGAGCGCCGCCGCCTCCCGCCGCCGGCGGCTGGTCATCGCGCTGCTCGCGTTGCTGGCGGCGGCCGTCCTGTTCCTCGCCAATCTCGAGGGTGGGCTGACGCTCGATCGCCTCCTCGCGCATCGCGCCGCGCTGGAAGCCTGGATCGCCGCCAATCGGACGGGCTCGGTTCTCATCTATGGACTGGGCTACGCGGCGATGGTGGCGCTGTCGATTCCCGGCGCCTCGGTCGGGACGATCGCGGCGGGCCTGCTGTTCGGGCCTTTCGTCGGCGGCGCGCTGGCCGGCGTCGCCGGCACGCTGGGAGCGACAGCGCTGTTCCTGGCGGCGCGCAGGGCGATTGGCGAATCGCTGGCGCGGCGGGCCGGGCCCTGGCTGCAACGGCTGCGCGAGGGCTTCGCGCGCGACGCCGTATCCTACATGCTGTTCCTGAGGCTGACCCCGGCCTTTCCCTTCTTCATCGTCAACCTGGTCCCGGCGTTGCTTGGCGTGCCGTTGCGGATTTTCTTCTGGACGACGCTCGTCGGCGTCATGCCGGCGACATTCGCCTTCGCCTCGGCCGGCGCCGGGCTCGATAGCGTTCTGCGCGCGCAAGCCGGGGCGATCGCCGCCTGCCGCGCCGCCGGCCGCGTCGATTGCGCAGCCAGCCTGACGCCGGGCGCCCTTGTCACGCGCGAGACCTTGCTGGCTCTGGCGGCGATGGGGTTCATGGCGCTGCTGCCCGCGCTCGCGCGCCGCTTGCGCGGGCGCGGCCAGCAGTCAGAATAGGCCGGCGAAGCGGGAAGGTCGGAATGACGAGGCAATCGACCCCGGATTTATGCGTCATCGGCGCCGGCGCCGGCGGTCTGTCCATCGCCGCGGGCGCAGCCGCGCTCGGCGTGTCCGTCACTTTGGTCGAGAAAGCCGCGATGGGCGGCGAATGTCTCAATTCCGGCTGCGTTCCCTCAAAGGCGCTGATCGCGGCCGCGCGCGCGGCGCAGACCATGCGCGAGGCGGCGCGCTTCGGCGTGCGGGCGCATGAGCCTTCCGTCGATTACGGACGCGCGCACGCCCATATTCATGAGGTGATCGCCGCCATCGCGCCCAATGATTCGGAGGCGCGCTTTGCCGCGATGGGCGTCGAGGTGATCCGCGCGCCCGGCAGGTTTGTCGACCCGCGCACGCTCGTCGCCGGCGACGTGGAAATCCGGGCGCGGCGCTTCATCGTCGCCACGGGCTCGCAACCGGCGCGCCCGCCGATTCCCGGCCTTGATCTCGTCCACTGGCACACGAACGAGACGATTTTCGACCTGCGGGCGCTGCCGCCGCGTCTGATTGTCGTGGGCGCGGGCGCGGTCGGGCTGGAGCTGGCGCAGGCGTTTCGTCGGCTTGGCTCCGAGGTGACGGTGCTGGAGGCGGGCCGGGCGCTGGGGCGTGAGGACGAGGAAATGGTCGAACCCCTGCGCTGTCGGCTGAGAGGCGAGGGCGTCGATCTGCGCGAGAACGCCGCGATCCTTCGCGTCGAGCCGCGCGCCGGCCTCGGCGTTCGCGTCGTGTTGCCGGGCCATCTTCTGGAGGAGACGATCGACGGCTCGCATCTGCTCATTGCCGTCGGGCGCGCGCCCACGGTCGAGGATCTCGGATTGGAGGCCGCCGGCGTCGTCTTCGACCGCAAGCACGGAATCACGGTCGACGCCGGCATGCGCACCTCGAACCGGCGTGTCTACGCCATCGGCGACGTCGCCGGCCCGCCGCAACTGACGCATGCGGCCAACGCGCAGGCGGGCGTCGTGCTGCGCTCGGCGCTGTTTCGCCTGCCGGCGCGGTTCGCGCCGCATCTCATCCCGCGCGTGACCTATACGAGTCCGGAAATCGCCGGCGTCGGCCTGAGCGAGGAGCAGGCGCGCGCCGCGCACGGGAGGATCCGCGTGCTGCGCTGGCCGTTCTCGGAAAACGATCGCGCGGTCGCTGATGGCGACACAACGGGCCATGTGAAAGTGGTCGCGACCGCCTCCGGCCGCATTTTGGGGGCGGCGATCGTCGGGGCGGAGGCGGGCGAAATGATCGGTCTCTGGGCGATGGCGGTGAAGAAGAAGATGACCATCCGCGACATGGCCGATGTCGTGCTGCCCTATCCGACCGTGTCCGAGGCGTCGCGGCGCGCGGCCTTGACGGGCTTCGCGGCGAGCCTGTCGAATCCCTGGCTTGGCCGCGCCTTGCGCTTTCTGCGACGATTCGGTTGAGCCATGGATCAACGCGTCGATCATGACATCGTGACGCAAGGCGCGCCGGCGCCGGGGGCGGGCCGTCGCGCCGGCCTCTCGGGCCGCGTGCTGATGCTAACGGCGGTGTTCGTGACCCTGGCGCAATTCGTCATTTTCGCGCCCTCCATCGCCAATTTCCGCGATAATTGGCTGCGAAGCCGCCTGTCCGCCGCCTTCACCGCGGCGCTGGTGCTTGAGGGGGCGGAGCGCGACCTCGCGCCCACCGGCCTGCCGCAGCAATTGCTCGACAGCGTCGGGGCGCGGGTCATTGTGCTCCGGATGCAAGGCACGCGCCGCATGTTGGCGGCGGCGCAATTGCCCGAGGGCGTCGCCGAAATCTACGATATGCGGCAAAACTCCGTCTGGGCGTCGATGCGTGCGGCTTTCCGCGCGCTGGTGGCGCCCTACGGCCGCATCATCACCGTGCGCGGCGCGGCCCCCATGGGCGGCGATTTCGTCGAGGTGACGATGGACGAAACGCCGTTGAAGACGGCGATGCGCGACTTTTCGTTCAGCATCGTGCTGCGCTCGCTGGCCGTGTCCGCGCTCGTCGGGGCGTTGGCCGTGCTCAGTCTGAACTGGCTGGTGCTGCGGCCGGTGCGCCGGCTGACCTCCAGCCTCGTCAGCTTCGCCGCCGCGCCCGAGGACGCCGCCCGCGTCATCGCGCCTTCGGGTCGAACCGATGAAATCGGCGACGCGGAAGAGGCGCTGGCGCGCATGCAGCGCGAACTGGCGGGCGCGCTGCGACGGCGCGAACATCTGGCGGCGCTCGGGCTCGCCGTCGCCAAGATCAACCATGACCTGCGCAACATGCTGGCCTCCGCGCAATTGCTGTCCGATCGGCTTGCGGCCTCCGACGATCCGCTGGCCCAGCGTCTCGCCCCGAAACTCGTGGGCACGCTCGATCGCGCCATCCGCTACGCCCGCGCCATTCTCGCCTACGGCAAGGCGCAGGACGAGGCGCCGCGGCCGCGCCGGCTGATGTTGCGCGCGGTCGTGGCCGACGTTTTCGACGCGCTCGGCGCGACGCCGGCCACGGTGGCGCTGGACAATGCGGTCGCGGAGGGCTTCGCGCTGGCGGCCGACGAGGATCATCTGTTCCGAATCCTGATGAATCTCGCCCGCAACGCCGTCGACGCGCTGGCCGGAGCGAGCGAGGAGCGGCCGGGCCGGGTGCGGATCAGCGCGCGGCGGATGGGTGAGCGGATCGAGATCGAAATCGCCGACAACGGGCCCGGCGTCCCGGCGGCGGCGCGCGCCAAATTGTTCGGCGCGTTCTCCGGCTCGACGCGGGCGGGGGGCGTCGGGCTCGGGCTGGCCATCGCCGCCGATCTCGCTCGCGCCCATGGCGGCGGGATTGAATTGGCGGCGGAGGGGGAGGGCGAAGGCGCGACCTTTCGTCTCGTGTTGCCGGACAGGCCAGTCTGAGCCCGGAAATTTGCGCGGGCGCATCGCACTTCGGCCGTAAATGGTTTATATAAGAACCAAATACGCCCGCGAGGTCCGACAGGGAGGGAAGACCATGCAGCCGGAAGACATGCGCGCCATGCTGGAGCGCCAGAAGCGCGCGCATCTTGCCGATATGATGCCGGACGCGGCGCAGCGCATGGATCGGCTCGATCGGCTTGCGGCCATGACCGGCGACAATGTCGAGGCCATCTGCGCCGCGATCAGCGCCGATTTCGGCAATCGCGCCAAACAGGAAACCTTGCTGGCCGACATCTACACCGTGCAGAGCGGCGTCGCCCACGCCCGTCGGCATGTGCGCGCGTGGATGAAGCCGCGCCGCGTCGCCACGGCGCTGACCATGCGTCCCGGCCACAACCGCTTGTCGCCGCAACCGCTCGGCGTTGTCGGCGTCGTGTCGCCGTGGAACTACCCCTACGATCTCGCCATCGGCCCGACGCTGGCCGCCTTCGCGGCCGGCAATCGCGTCATGCTGAAGCCCTCGGAGGTGACGCCGCGCACGTCGGAGCTGATCGCCCGGCTGGCGGAGAAATATTTCAAGCCAGAGGAATTGTTCGTTGTTCTCGGCGACGCGAAGACCGGCCAGGCCTTCACCGAACTGCCGTTCGATCATCTGATCTTCACCGGCTCGACGCCCGTCGGGCGGCTGGTGGCGCAGGCGGCGGCGAAGAACCTGACGCCCGTGACGCTGGAGCTGGGCGGCAAGTCGCCCGCGATTCTCGACGCCTCGGCCGACATGGGTCGGGCGACGGCCTCCATCCTGCACGGCAAATGCTTCAACGCCGGCCAGACCTGCATCGCCCCCGATTATGTGTTGGCCCCCCGCGAGAAAGTGGACGGCTTCGTCGAGGCGGCGCGCGGCGCGGTGACGCGGATGTATCCGACGCTCGCCAACAACGCCGATTACACCAGCATCGTCAGCGATCGGCATTACGCGCGCCTGCAAGGCTTGTTGCGCGACGCGGAGGAGAAGGGCGCGAAAACCGTCGCCCTCAATCCGGCGGGCGAGAATTTCGATCCGGCGTTGCGCAAAATTCCGCCAACGCTGGTGTTGGGCGCCACGCCCGACATGAAAATCATGCAGGAGGAAATCTTCGGGCCGCTGCTGCCGGTCATCGCGACGCAGGGGCTCGACGAGGCCATCGCCTTCGTCAACGGCCGCGATCGGCCGCTGGCGCTCTACTGGTTCGGCGAGGACGGCGCCAATCGCGACCGCGTGCTGGCCAATACGATCTCCGGCGGCGTGACGATCAACGACACGCTCATGCATTTCGCACAGGAGGAGCAGCCCTTCGGCGGCGTCGGGCCGAGCGGCATGGGCGCCTATCATGGCCATTGGGGTTTCGAAACCTGCTCCAAGCTGAAGCCGGTTTTTGTGCAGTCGCGCTTCACCGGCGCCGGCATGTTGCGGCCCCCCTATGGCGCGACGTTCGACCGGCTGTTGTCGATGCTCAAGAGATTTTCGTGAGGACGCCATGACCAGCCAAGCGATCCATTACGACGGGGAATTCGACGTCATCGTCGCCGGCGGCGGCTCGGCCGGCTGCGCGCTCGCGGGTCGCCTGTCCGAAGACCCGTCCCTGCGCGTCTGCCTGCTGGAAGCCGGCGGCGAGGGCAAAGGCATGCTGGTGCGCGCGCCCATCGGCGCCTCGGCCATGCTGCCGACAAAAATCGGCAACTGGGGCTACGAGACCGTGCCGCAAAAGGGCCTCAACGGCCGCAAGGGCTATATGCCGCGCGGCAAGATGCTCGGCGGCTCGTCCGGCATCAACGCCATGATCTATGTGCGCGGCCATCACGCCGATTACGACCGCTGGGCAAACATGGGCTGCGCCGGCTGGGGCTGGGCCGACGTGTTGCCCTACTTCCGCAAGTCCGAAAATAACGAGACGCACAAGGACGCGCTGCACGGGCAGGGCGGGCCGCTGAATGTCGCTGATCTGCGCTCGGACAACCGCTATCAGCAAATCTTTCTCGAAGCGGCGCGGCAGGCGCAGTTCCGCATCAATGAGGATTTCAACGGCGCGGAGCAGGAGGGCCTCGGCCTCTATCAGGTGACGCAGAAAGACGGCGAGCGCTGGACGGCGGCGCGCGCCTATATCCATCCGCATATGGGGCGGCGCCCCAATCTTGTCGTGGAAACGGGCGCGCAGACGACGCGCGTGCTGTTCGAGGGCCGGCGCGCCGTCGGCGTCGAGTTCCGGCAGGGCGGGGCGATGCGGCGGCTCAGGGCGCGGCGCGAGGTCGCGCTGTCGGCCGGCGCGATCAATTCGCCGCAAATCCTGCTGCTCTCGGGCGTCGGTCCCGCCGCCGACCTGAAGGCGCTGGGCGTCGATCTCGTTCACGATTTGCCGGGCGTCGGCGCCAATTTGCGCGACCATCCCGATTTCATCTTCGGCTATCACCTCAACGACACCGATCTCGTCGGCCTGTCACTGAAGGGCTCGCTGCGGATGCTGAAGGAGATCGCCCGCTGGCGGAAGGAGGGGCGCGGCATGGTCGCCTCCAATTTCGCCGAGGCCGGCGGTTTCCTCCGCACGCGATCCGATCTGCCCTATCCGGACGTGCAATTGCATTTCGTCGTGGCTGTGGTGGACGATCATGCGCGCAAGCAGCACCTCGGCCACGGCTATTCATGCCATGTCTGCCTGCTGCGGCCGCAAAGCGTCGGCCATCTCAAGCTCGCCGGCGCCGATCCGTTCACGGCGCCGCTGATCGACCCCGCCTTCTTCGACCATCCCGACGATCTCGAGACCATGGTCGCAGGCTACAAGCTGACGAAAAGATTGCTCGAATCGCCGCCGCTGGCCTCGCTCGGCGCGCGGGACATGTGGACCGGCCATGTGAAGTCCGACGACGACATCCGCTCCATCCTGCGGGCGCGTGTCGATACGGTCTACCACCCGATCGGGACGTGCAAGATGGGCGTGGACGATATGGCGGTCGTCGATCCGCGCCTTTGCGTGCGCGGCCTTGAGGGCTTGCGGGTCATCGACGCCTCGATCATGCCGGACCTGATCGGCGGCAACACCAACGCGCCGTCGATGATGATCGGCGAGAAGGGGGCGGACATGATGAAGGCGGACATGCGGTCGCGCCTGGCGGCATGAGCGAGGACTTGCATCAGGGCGCTCCTTGCATTACATATATTCGTAATTCGCGATATATGTGAGGCGAGGCCTGATGTCCTTTTCCAACTTCCTGTCGATGTTCAAACCCGGCGCCGGCGTGCCGAATGTCACCCATGACGAGATGCGGGCGGCGAGCGCCAGAGGCGAGGCCGCGATTGTTGACGTGCGCGAGCCGGGCGAGTTCGCCTCGGGACGCATTCCGGGTTCGGTGAACCTGCCGCTGTCGCGCTTCGACGCCAACAAGCTGCCCAGGGACAAGCCGGTGATCTTCGTCTGCGCCACCGGCGCGCGCTCGGGCACGGCGGCGCGCCATGTCATGTCCGCCGGCCGGCAGGACGTGAAGCATTATGCGCCGGGCATGATGGGCTGGCGCCGCTTCGGCGAGAAGATCGTCTGAGAGTTCCGGTCTGAAAATTCCGGATCCCGATATTGCGACGCGGCCTGATCAGGCCGCGTTTTGTTGTGAGCGCGCCGTCAGACGCGCTCGCGCCTGACGGCGACCGGAACCGGCGCCAGCGCCGGCCGCGCCGCCGCGTGATGCAGCAGCCGCGCCAGAATGCGCTGGCCATGCCCGCCACGCGGTTTTTGCTCCTCCTCCGTCGGCAGGGTCATGATCGCGGTGGCGCAGACGACGCCGCCGAAGGTGATGGCGAAGCCGCCGAACAACAGCGCCAGACCCTGCCAGAGGAAGTTCGAGCGCAGCATCAGCGAGCGGATGCCGGCCATATCGACGGCCAGCACGATCCCCGCGCAGACAAGCCCGACGACGATGCCGCTGGCCCAGTTGAGCAGCATCATGCGCACCAGCGGGTCCATTCCGGTCTTGCGATTCATGCGGCTCGTCATGGGCGAAACTCCCGTCCCTTTCAGAAAGGATAGCGCGCGGGGGACGGCGGCGCCAGTGGCTGCGGCATTGTGACTCCGCCCTGGTTCACGCCGCGCTTCAGCGCTTCAGCGGCCGTCCGCGCCGCGAACGCTTCGGCGCCGCGCGCGGCGGCAGGGCGGGGGCGATGGGCGCGCCCGCGCCGAGCGCGGCGTCGATGTCGCGCGACAGCCGCAAGGCCTCGTCGACGCGGGGGGCGCCGAGGCGCACGGCGAGTTCGGCGTAAATCGCCTCGGAATGCGCGCCGACCTCCTCGATCAGCGCGGCGCCGGCGGGGGCGAGCGCGACGCGGCCGACGCGCTGGTCGTCGACGTCGGCGCTGCGCCGCACCAGTCCGCGCGCCTCCATATCCTTGAGGATGCGCGACAGGCTGGGGCCAAGCAGCAGCGTGCGGTTGGCCAGTTCGCCGAGGTCGGCGGCGTCCGCCGCCGAGAGCGCGCGCAGCACGCGCCATTGCTGCTCCGTGAGGTCGAAATGGCGCAGCATCGGCCGGAAATGCCGCATCAGCGCCTCGCGCGCCCGCAGCAGCGCCATGGGCAGCGAATCCGAGAAGCCGCGCAATTTGCGCGGCTCGGACGATGGGGCGTCGCGATGCGGATCCTCGATCATGGATGGGTTCCTAGACCGGCTTCCGTCGGCTCCGCAACCGTCGTTCCGACCTCAGGCCCGAAGCCAGCCTTCGATGGCGGCAGGCCGGGGCAGGCCGCCGGCGTGGACGACCTTGCCATCGACGACGACGCCCGGCGTCGCGGCGATCCCGAAGGCGGCGATGGCGGCATAGTCCGTCACCTTCTCAAGCGCGATCTCAACTCCGAGACGCGCCGCCTCGGCGCGGATCATCTCGCCGGTCTCGAGACAGCGCTTGCAGCCGGAGCCGAGAACCTTGACGTTTTTCATCTGCTTCTCCTTCAGAACAGCGCGTTGAACAGATAGCCGATGGCGAGAATGCCAAACGTGACGATGCCGAAGAACACGATGAGCAGGCGCAAGGACAAAACCTTGCGCAGGATGATGGCTTCGGGCAGCGACAGGGCGATCACCGACATCATGAAGGCGAGCACGGTTCCCGGCGGAGCGCCCTTGCCGATGAGCGCCTCGACGATCGGGATGATGCCGGCCGCGTTGGAATACATCGGCACGCCGGCGAGCACGGCGGCGGGCGTCGACCACCAGACGTCGCGGTTCATGATCGCGGCCATCGATTCGGCAGGGACGTAGCCGTGGATGAAGGCGCCGGCGGCGATGCCGAGCAGCATCCAGATCCAGACGCGGCCGAGAATCTCCCGCACCCCGTCGCGGCCGGCTTGCAGGCGGTCAACGAGGGTGAGTTCTTCGGGGGGAATGTCGGCCGGCGCGACGCGCAGCTCGCGCACCCAGGGCTCCAGCCAATGTTCGAGTTTCAGCTTGCCGATGACGAAGCCCGCGCCAATCGCCAGGGCGAGACCGAAGCCGGCGTAAAGCGCCGCGACCCTCCAGCCGACAAGGCCGATGAGCAGGCCCAGCGCGACCTCGTTGATCATCGGCGCCGCGATCAGGAACGAGAAGGTCACGCCGAGCGGCACGCCGGCGCCGACGAAGCCGATAAACAGCGACACGGCCGAGCAGGAGCAGAAGGGCGTGAAAACGCCGAGAACCGCCGCCAGCACGTTGCCGACGCCCTCGCTCCGACCCGACAACAGCGCGCGCGTGCGCTCCGGCGAGAAAAAGGTGCGAATGACGCTCATGCCGAAGACGACGAGCGTCAACAGCATCAGAACCTTCGGCGCATCGTAAAGAAAGAAGCGTAACGCCCCGGCGGCGTTCGAGCCCTGATCAAGCGGCGTCAGCGCGACAAGCGCGCGCGCCATCGGCTCAAGTTGGCGGTAGAGCGCGAACCAGAGAACAAGCGCGGCCAATGTCGCGCCAAGCCACAGGATCGTCCGGTTCAGGCCGCGCGCGGCGTCGACTCCAGGGCCAGGGCCGCCTCCACCAGCGCCACGATCCCGGGAGCCAGATTCGGACGGCGCGTGTATCGCACCCATTGCGCATCCCTCCGATCGGTCACGAGGCCCGCGGCTTTCAGCGTCGCCATATGCCGCGACATGCGTGACTGGCTCGCGCCCAGTTTCACCATCAACTCGCAGACGCAATGCTCCTGCCCGTCCCAGACGAGACGCAGGGCTTCGAGCCGGGTCGGCTCGGCGAGGGCGGAAAGGAGAGTCAGCGAATCCATGTAGCCTTATGCGCTCATGCGCATAGGCGGTCCTTGGCCTCGATCAATGTCAGACGTGCTGCGCGACCCAGCGGGCGATGCCGGCGGCGTCCATCGCGCCGGGCTGGCGAGCGATCTCGCGCCCGTCCCGAAACAGCATCAATGTCGGAATGGAGCGGATGCCGAATCTCGCCGCGGTCTGCTGCAGCTTTTCGGTGTCGACCTTGAGGAGCCGGACATTGGGCTCGAACCGCGCCGCCGCGGCCTCGAAATGCGGCGCCATCATCCGGCAGGGCCCGCACCAGGCGGCCCAGAAATCGACCAGCACCGGCGCGCTGGTGCGTGAGACGTGTTTGTCGAAATCGGCGTCCGATGTCGCCTCGATCGGGCGCCCGGCGAAAAGCGGCGCGCCGCACTTGCCGCAATCGGGGCGCGCGCCGGCGGCGAGCTTGTCCATGCCGGCGCGATTGACCGCGCCGCATTCAGCGCAAACAAAAGTGGCGGCGTCGCCCATGGAAAACTCTCCCGCGCTCTGTTCAACGCCGGAGATGTATGCGCGGGCGGGACTTTGTGAAAGGCCTCACCTTTCGACGAACGCCTTTTCGATTACATAGGTCTGCGGATCGCCGCCCGAGCCTTCCCTGAAGCCGCGCCCCTTGAGCAGATCGACAAGGCTGCTGAGCATTTCCGGGCTGCCGCACAGCATGACGCGATCGTCCTGCGGATTGAGGTCGGGCAGGCCGAGATCGGCGGCGAGCTTGCCGGAATTGATCAGATCGGGAATGCGGCCCTGATGCACATAGGGCTCGCGCGTGGCGGTCGGATAATGAATCAGCTTCTCGCGCGCCATCTCGCCGATGAATTCATTGTCCTTCACGGATTGCACGAGGTTGAGCCCGTATTGCAGCTCCGCCACATCGCGGCAGCCATGGACGAGCACGCAGGCCTCGTAACGCTCGTAGATCACCGGATCCTTGATGATTGAGGCGAAGGGCGCGAGACCGGTGCCGGTGGAGAGCATATACAGGCGCTTGCCGGGCAGCAGGCTGGTCTGCACCAGCGTGCCGGTCGGCTTGCGGCCGATCAGCACGGTGTCGCCGACCTTGATGTGTTGGAGGCGCGAGGTGAGCGGGCCGTCCTGCACCTTGATCGAATAGAATTCGAGATCATCCTCCCAATTGGCCGAGGCCATGGAATAGGCGCGCAGCAAGGGCTTGCCGTCGACCTCAAGGCCGATCATGGCGAACTGGCCGTTCTCGAACCGAAAATGCGGATCGCGCGTCGTCTTGAAGTTGAACAGGCGGTCGGTCCAGTGCCGGACCTCGATCACAGTCTCGCGATTGAAGGCGCCGCCGGATTTGGGCTTCGCGGCGGGCGTCTCGGAAGGCTTTGTTTCCACGGGAGCGATCGCTTCGGACATCGCGTTGGTGACTCCATGCCTGCAGGATTTCGCGCCCTACATCGGTCAAGTGGGGACGGTTGGGCCCGCCATATAAACCTATTCGAAAGCCATGGCTACATTCAAAGAGACGAATATATAAATGCAAAAAATGGAGAACGCGCGATGACGCCGATCCCGCGCCTCAAGCCGCAGGGCGGACCCGCGCTGCTGTCCTACGGCTTCAGGCCGTTCTTCCTCGGCGGCGCGCTTTACGCACTCGCCGCCATGCTGGTCTGGCTGCCGCAATATACCGGCGCGCTGAGCCTGCCCGGCGTTTTCGCGCCGCTGGTCTGGCACGCGCATGAAATGATCTTCGGCTTTATTCCCGCCGTGATCGCGGGGTTTCTGATGACGGCGGTGCCGAACTGGACCGGGCGGATGCCCTTGCAGGGGACGCCGCTGCTGGCGCTGGCGCTGATCTGGCTGGCCGGCCGGCTCGCCATCGCGCTTTCGGGCGTGATCGGCTGGGCGGCGACAATGATCGTCGACGCCGCCTTTCCCGTCGCGCTCGTCGCGGTGATGGGGCGTGAGATCGTCGCCGGCAAGAACTGGCGCAACCTGCGCGTGCTGGCGATTGTCGGCGTGTTGGCGCTGGCGAATATCGCCTTTCATCTCGAGGCGCATGTGACCGGCGCGGGGGCGCATGCGCAAAGGTTCGGCGTCGCCGCCGCTCTGGGCCTGGTCATCCTCATCGGCGGGCGGATTGTGCCGAGCTTCACGCGTAATTGGCTGGCGCGCAACAATCCCGGACCGCTGCCGGCCGGGTTCGACAATATCGAGAAGGGCGCTTTCCTGGTCACCGTGGCGGCGCTTCTGGCCTGGGCGTTCAATCTCGACGGGCGCGTCGCCGCGCCGCTCCTCGCCGCCGCCGGTCTCGGGCAGGCGTGGCGGCTTGTTCGCTGGCGGGGGGCGCGCGCGCGCAAGGATGCTCTGGTGGCGGTGATGCATGTCGCCTATGCCTTCATCCCGGCCGGCTTTCTGCTGATGGCGGCTTCGGCGGCGTTTCCGTCCGCCGTCCCCTCAAGCGCCGGACTGCACGCCTGGACCGTGGGCGGCGTCGCCGGGATGATCGTCGCGGTGATGACGCGCGCCAGCCTCGGCCATACCGGCCGCGCCCTGCACGCCGACGGCCGCACGACGGCGCTCTATGTCGCATTGGTCATCGCGGCTCTGGCGCGCATCGGCGCGGCGCTGGCGCCGGGCGTCGCGGAGCCGCTGCTGTGGCTCGCCGCGCTGGCGTGGATCGCGGCCTTCGGCGGCTTCGCGCTGGTTTATGGCCCCTATCTGACCCGGCCCCGCCGTCACGGATGATCAGGCGCGCCCGGCGCGTTTCCACGTCTTGAGCGCGTCGGCGACGATGATCGCGTGATCGAAGGCGAGGCTCTCTCCGCGCCACCGGGCAAGCCATTCGGCGCTGGCGGCGTCGTCGCCGGCGGCGATGCGCGTCGCGCGCGCCCGCGCCGTGAAGGCGACCGAACAGGTGTGGCCGCGCGGATCGCGGGCCGGATCGGAATAGACCCCGACGAGCTTCAGCTTGCCGACGACCAGGCCGGTCTCCTCCAGCAATTCGCGACGGCAGGCGGTCTCGACGGTCTCGCCGGGATCGACGAAGCCGCCCGGCAGCGCGTAGGCGCCGGCGAATGGCGGGTTCTTGCGGCGGATCGCCAGCAGCCGTCCGCGCGCGTCGAAAACGACGGCGTCGACCGTCAGCAGCGGCGTGACTGGGCGGCTCACGAGGCGCAGGCGAAGCCGGACATGTCGCCCTTGATGAAGCCGGCCGAGACGGTGTCGGCGGTGGCGACATGCTGGGCGACGAGATGCGGCAGCGCGCTGGCGAGATGAATGCGCAAACCTGCCAAGTCGCCCGAATCGACGAGGCGCTGTCCCGCCTCGGCCTGCGTCATCAGCGCCTGATGCAATTCGACATGACAGGGCAGCACCGGCACGTCATGCGCCTGCATCAGCTTTTCCTCGCGGGCCAGATGGGCCGCCAGTTCATTGCGGATTTCCACGAAGGCCGCGGGCAGGCCCGCGTCGTCCATCGTCGCCGCGGCTTCGAACATGTCTTCGAGACGGGCGTGATCCTCATCCATCAGAGGCACGCCAAGGGGATTCTGGGGCTGCGACATGGGCGCTCCGCAAAGGTCGTCCCGTCGCTTATACCGTGCGCCCGGCGCCGCGCGCCTTGACCAATTCGGCGTAGAGCGGCGCGAGGCGCGGATACATGCGCCGATAGACGCGCCGGTAGAGCGCGTCGTAAAGCTCCGCGTGGGCCGCGACCGGCGTGAAGGCGCGGCCGGGCCTCGTCATCGCCGCGACGGCCGCCGTCATGTCGGGGGAGAGCCCCAGCCCGACCGCGGCGACGATGGCCGCGCCCAGCCCCGAGGTCTCGTAAGTGTGCGGACGGATGGCCGGCAGGTTGAAAATGTCGGCGGTGATCTGCATGGCGGCGTCGGATTGCGAGCCGCCGCCCGACACGCGCAGGCTGTTGACGCGCACGTGGCCGCGCGCCTCGATGCGCTCCTTGCCTTCGCGCAGGGCGTAGGCGAGGCCTTCGAGAATGGCGCGGTAGAGATGGGCGCGCGTATGCGCGGCGGTGAAGCCGACAATCGCGCCACGCGCCTCGGGGCCTGGATGGCGCAGGCCCGGCGACCAATAGGGCTGAAGCATCAGGCCCTCGGCCCCCGGCGGCGCCTGATTGACAAGGCTGTCGAACAGGGCCTCGGGCGTGACGCCGGAATCCGAGGCTTCCGCGATTTCAGGATGGCCGAACTGCTGCTTGAACCAATTGACCATCCAGTAGCCGCGAAAAATCTGCACCTCGGTCGAATATTGCCCGCTCAGCAGCGAGGGATAGGGCGGAACGAACGGCATGGGCTCGACATAGCGCGAACTCGTCACGTCAACCGTCGCCGTGGTGCCATAGGACAGGGCGGCGACGTCCGGGGTGATGGCGCCGGCGCCGATGATCTCGCAGGCCTTGTCGGCGCCGGCGGCGACGAGCGGCAGGCCGGGGGGCAGACCCATCTCCGCCGCCGCCTCGGGCGTCAGCCGGCCGATGATCGCGCCGACGGGGACAAGATCGGGCATTTGCGCGCGCCGGACCGGCAACGCCTGCCATTTCCAGTCGAGCGCGCCGGCCCAGCGCTGCCGTTTGAAGTCGAAGGGCAGATAGCCGACCTGCGCGCCGACCGAATCGGCGAAACGGCCGGTCATGCGGTAGGTCAGCCAGCCGGAGAGCAGCAGAACCTTGTGGGCGCGGGCGAGCAGGTCCGGCTCGTGCTCGGCGATCCAATTGAGTTCGGCCTCACGGCAGAAGTGATGGATTGTGTCGCTCACGCGCGCGGCGCGGAAGGCGGCGCGCCACCAGGGCCGGAAGCGCGGAACGCCCGTCGCGCGCCGTTGGTCGAGCCAGATGATGAACGGGCGCAGCGGCGCGCCCTGCGCGTCCACCAGGGTGAGGCTTCCGCGCTGCGTCGAAAGCGCAAGGCCGGCGATCCGGGCGGCGAGCGCGGGATGCGCGCCGACGAGATCGCGGCAGACGGCCGCGACGGATTGCCAGAAGCCGTCCGCGTCATGTTCAAGCCAGCCATCCTGCGGCGACGCGTAACGATCGAATGGATGCTGAGCCTTGGCCAGAATGTCGCCTGCGAGGTCGACGATCAGGGCGCGCACGCTTTGCGTGCCGCAGTCGATCGCCAAAACCAGTTGATCGCTCGCCATGCGCCCGCCCCCGCGCGCGAGGATGCGCAAGCTTCGGCCGCGACGCAAGCCGACGCAAACGAAAAGGCCGCGCCTCCGGGCGCGGCCTCGATGTCCTCGGGCGAGGGCGTTACGCCCGTTCCGCCACCGGGCCCTGCGTCTCGGCGACCAGCGCGGCGCGCTTGTGGCCGGGATAGGTGCATTCGGCGTCGTTGGCGTGCGGCGCCTCGATCGCGCGCGGCGCGACGAACTCCAGCCCCAGCGTCTTCCAGACGTCGACAAGCGCCTCGACCAGTTTCGACACCAGCGCGTCGGTGTGCAGCGGCGTCGGCGTGATGCGCAGCCGCTCCTCGCCGCGCGGCACGGTCGGATAGTTGATCGGCTGGATATAGATGGCGTGACGCTCCATCAGCAGATCGGAGGCGGCCTTGCACTTCTCGGCGTCGCCGACGAAGACCGGCACGATATGCGACGGATTGTCCATCACCGGCAGGCCGGCGGCGGCGAGCGCGTGCTTGGCGAGCCAGGCCTGCCGCTGATGCGCCATGCGCAATTCCGGCCGACGCTTGGCGATGCGCACCGCCTCCGTCGCCGCGGCGGCGACAGCCGGCGGCAGCGCGGTGGTGAAGATGAAGGACGGCGCATAGGAGCGCACCGCGTCGATGATCGCGGCTTTGGCGGCGATATAGCCGCCGAGATTGCCGAAACCCTTGGCGAGCGTGCCCTCGATGATGTCGATGCGCTTCATCTGGCCGTCGCGTTCGGCGACGCCGCCGCCGCGCGCGCCATACATGCCGACCGCATGCACCTCGTCGATATAGGTCATGGCGTTGTATTTTTCGGCGAGGTCGCAGATCTCCGCGATCGGCGCGATGTCGCCGTCCATCGAATACAGGCTCTCGAAGACGATCAGCTTGGCGCGCTCGCGCGGCTGGGCGGCGAGCAGCTCCTCCAGATGCGCGACGTCGTTGTGGCGCCACACCTGACGCTCCGCCGAGGAGCGGCGGATGCCCTCGATCATCGAATTGTGATTGAGCGAGTCGGACAGGATCAGGCAGTTCGGCAGCAGGTCGGCGATGGTCGAAATGCCGGCGAGATTGGAAATCCAGCCCGAGGTGAAGACGAGCGCCGACTCCTTGCCGTGCAGGTCGGCGAGTTCGGCCTCAAGCTGCACGACGGGATGGCTGGTGCCGGAAATATTGCGCGTGCCGCCGGCCCCCGCGCCATGCGCGGTCGCCGCCTTGTGCATGGCGGCGATGACGTCCGGATTGCAGCCCATGCCAAGATAATCGTTGGAGCACCAGATGGTCACGTCCTGCGTTTCGCCGTCGGGGCGATGCCAGCGGGCGACCGGAAAGCGGGACGCATCGCGCTCAAGCTCGGCGAAAACGCGATAACGGCGCTCGGCCTTCAGCTTGTCGACCGCCTGTTCGAAGATACGCGCGTACCCCATCCGAGTCACCTTCCAGGCTATGCCGCCCCTTAAACCCGCGCGTGGCGCGGGGAGCCGTTCCATGCGCGGACAGACTTGCCCGGGCGGAGGGCCCTGTCCTTATCTTAGATCAATTCTTAACCCCTTCGTAACCCGTTGGCCAGCCGCGGCGCGACACAGGGTTGACGGGCCGCCGGCTCAGGGCGCGGCGTGGTCGCCGAAAGCCTCGACGACCCGTTCGTAGACGGGCCGCTTGAAGGGAATGATCAGATCGGGAAGGTTGGCCATCGGTTCCCAGCGCCAGGCGTCGAATTCGGGCTTGTGCCGTCCGCCGCCGGGCCGGTCGATGTCGATCTCGGCGTCCGCGCCCTCGAAGCGGAAGGCGAACCATTTCTGCGTCTGGCCCTGATAGCGCCCGCGCCAGGCTTTTTTGGAGACGTCGCCGGGCAGGTCGTAGCTGTACCAGTCGGGCGCCTCGGCGATCAGCGACACCGAGGAAACATTCGTCTCCTCCCACAATTCGCGCAGGGCGGCGCGATAGGGCGCCTCTCCCTCGTCGATGCCGCCTTGCGGCATCTGCCATTCATGCCCTGGGGCGACGTGCTCCGGCTGCTTCTTGTTGCGCCGTCGGCCGATGAAGACGAGGCCGGCGCGGTTGATCAGCGCGATGCCGACGCAAGGGCGGTAATTGAGCCCGTTGGTCATCGCAGGCGTCCGGCGGTTGGCGTCGCGCCGCGGGCGGCGGCGGCGCTGAGCGGGATGAGAGAGAAGCCGCGCGCCTCCGCCGCGCGGGCGAAGGCCACGAGGCGCTCGATGGTCTGCGGCAGGGCGCTCGCCATGCCGATGGCGACGCCCTTGTCGCGGGCGATCTGCTCAAGGCGCGTCAGCGCCGCTTCGAGGCCGCGCGCGTCCGGCGTGTCGAGAACCACGTCGACGCGGCCGCCTTGCAGGCCAAGTTTCGGCGCGAGCGCGCCGGCGACGCTCTGGCCGGAGGCGCCGTCGTCGAGATAGAGCAGGCCGCGATCGGCGATCTCGCGCAGGATCGGCGTCAGCGCGCCTTCATCGCCGAGCAGGCGCGCGCCGAGAAAATTGGCGACGCCGACATAGCCGGGAAAGCGGCTCATCAGCCAATGCAGATCGTCGAGATTGGCGCTGGCGTCAACGCCGACGCGCAAGGTGTGTGGGCCGGGATCGACCGTCGGATAATCGAAAGGCTCCATCGGCGCCTGCAGCACAATTTCATGGCCCGCCTCGCGGGCGCGCGCGGCCTGACGCGCCAGATCGGATCCGTAGGGCGCGAAGCCGAGCGTGACGGCGCCGGGCAGGCGCTCGATCGAGGCTTCGGTGACGCTGGCGGCGAGGCCGAGGCCGCCGACCACGATGGCGATGCGCGGCGCGCCCGCCCTGGGTGCCTGCGCGCCGGTGGCCGGACGGGCGTAAACCTCGGCCGGCCGCGCCCCGTCGCCGCCGATGCGCGGCAGCGTCCCGTGACGGCTTTTCTCCACGAGGCGGCGGTCGGGCGCGGGGGCCAGCTTGACGCCCGACGACTCAGGGATCTGGATGATCAGCGCGCCCGGCGCATGCGCGCCGCCCGGCCGGTTCACCCGCACCCCGCTTGCCCGCTCCGCCTCCTCGGCGGTCATGGTGCGGCGCGGCCCGGCGATGGCCCCGGTGATCTCAGCCGCGCGCGCGTCCGGCTCGCGCGGAGCGGCCGGCGCGGGCTGCGCCGGCGCGATCCGCGCGACGGCGAAGGGTTCACCGCCGGCTCCGTCATCGGTCACCCATGCGAAGACGCCGAGCGAAACGGCGATGGCGGCCAGTCCGCCGCCGGCGATCCAGCCCCAGGGGCGGTCCGTGCGCGCGAGCGCCGCGCCGCTGGCGCCAAGAGGGTCGTTGAGGTCGTCGCGCGCCATGGCTCTGCGGTTCGTTCCTCGGCGCGGACGAGACGCGCCTGCGAATCAATAGGGTCCGGCGCGCCATTCTGGGCGGACGCGCCGGACCCGTCGAGATGCGCCGCGTCGGACGCGGCGTCGATTATTTCGACTTGCCGGGGTCGACGGCCGGCGCGGGCGGCGCGGCCTCGGCCGGCTTCTCCGGCGCTTTCGCCTTTTCCGGCTGGATCTTGTCCGTCTGCGCCTGCGCCGTCTGCCTGGGTCCGTAGGTCTGGACGATGTGCTCGCGCGTCGCGCCACGCAACAGCTCCATCGCGGCGTTGAGCTGCTTGTCGTTCTTCGGGTCCGGCGGCACATAGGCCTGCGAGCCGCCCTTTTCGTCCTCGCCGTTCTTCAGATGGCCCTTGAGCGAGGCCTCGCCCTTGGTGTCGTCCTTGCCCTTCAGCTCGTCGGGCGTGTCCTGCAGGATATGGATGTCGGGATCGATGCCCTTGGCCTGGATGGAGCGGCCGGACGGCGTGTAATAGCGCGCCGTCGTCAGACGCACCGCGCCGTTGTTCTGGCCGAGCGGAATGATGGTCTGCACCGAGCCCTTGCCGAAGGAGCGCGTGCCGAGAATGGTGGCGCGCTTGTGGTCCTGCAGCGCGCCGGCGACGATCTCGGAGGCCGAGGCGGAGCCGCCGTTGATCAGAACGATCACCGGCTTTCCCTTCGACAGATCGCCGGGGCGGGCGGTGTAGCGCTGGGTTTCGTCGGCGTTGCGGCCGCGCGTCGACACGATCTCGCCGCGCTCGAGGAAGGCGTTCGACACCGAAATCGATTGCTCCAGCAAGCCGCCGGGGTTGTTGCGCAGGTCGAGGATATAGCCCTTGAACTTGTCCGCCGCGATGTCCTGCTGGAAGCGCTGGATGGCGTTGCGCACGCCGTCATACGTCTGTTCGTTGAACTGGGTGATGCGGATATAGCCGATATCCATCGCCCTGGCGGCGTTCTTCACCGGATCCTTGAGGCTGCAGTCGGCGGCGGAGGACCGCAGCATTTCCTGCGTCGGCGATTGCGCGACGCCGGTGCAACGCACCGAGCGGATCTGGATCACCGCGCGTGTGAGCTTGATGTCGACCTTGTCCTTCTTCTCGCCGCGCAGAATGTTGAGCGTGACATGGGTGTTGACCTGGCCGCGCATCTTGTCGACGGCCTGGTTGAGGGTCATGCCCTGCACGCTCTCCCCGTCGATGCCGGCGATGATGTCGCCCGACATGACGCCGCCGCGCGCCGCCGGCGTGTCGTCGATCGGGGTGACGACCTTGACCAGACCCTCCTCCTGCGTCACCTCGATGCCGAGGCCGCCGAACTCGCCGCGCGTCTGCACCTGCATGTCGCGAAAGCTCTTGGAATCCATATAGCTCGAATGCGGGTCGAGCGAGGTGAGCATGCCGGTGATGGCCGATTCAACCAGCTTTTTCTCTTCCGGCTTCTCGACATAGTCGGAGCGGATTTTTTCGAACACTTCGCCGAACAGGTTGAGGTTGCGGTAGGTGTCGGAGCCCGCCGCGCGCGCCGCGCCGCCCGCGAAGAGCTGCGACTGCGCGCCGATCGTCACGGCGGAGGCGCCCATCACGGCGCCGAGCACTACCAGGGAAACCTTGCGCATTATCCGCGAACCTTTTGATTGTCCGGCTTCGCCCACCATGGGCCCGGATCGATGGAGACGCCGTCTTTTCGGAACTCTACGTAAAGAATGGGCTGGCTCGCGCCGATTGCAATGGCGGCGGCGGTTTTGGCCGCGCCGTCGCCCATCGCCCCCACGGGCTCGCCGGCCAGGACGAACTGGCCAACCTCGACGTTGATCCGCTCCATGCCGGCAAGCACGACATAATAGCCGCCGCCGACGTTGATGATCAAGAGTTGGCCGTAGGTCCGGTAAGGCCCGGAAAAGGCGATCCATCCGTCGCTCGGCGCGGCGACGATCGCATTGGGCCGGGTAGCCAGCGACAGGCCCTTTTCCGAACCGCCGAAGCCGTCGGGCGCGCCATAGGCCTTGGTGAGAGCGCCGGCGGCCGGCAAGGGAAGCATGCCCTTCGCCTCCACGAAGGAAATCGCCGGCGCCAGCCGCGCGGGATCCTTGAACGGCGCGAGCGCGAGGCGCGAGCGCACGCCCTGGGCCTCGGTCTCGCGCTGCTTGCGCAACGCCTCTTCGGCCTTGCGCGCCTCCTCGGCGGCGCGGGCCGCCCCGGCGAGGTCGGTCTCCATCCGCGCGACCAGATCCTGCAGGCTTGTCGCCTGTCGGGCCAGATCGCGGGCGCGCTCGCGCTCGGCGGCCAGCGCCTGCTCGGCGGCGGAATGCGCGGCGGAACGCTGCTCGATCAGCGCGCCAAGCCGGCCGGTCTCCTCCTTGAGCGTCGCGAGTTCGACCTTCAGAACCTCGCGGTCGGACGCGATCGCCTTGCGGAGCCGGACCATTTCGGCGAGATCGGCGGCGAGCGCCTCCGTCTCGGAGCGCAATTCCGGCAGCACGGCGCCAAGCAGCATGGAGGCGCGCACGGCCTGCAGCATGTCCTCCGGCCGCACCAGAATGGCCGGGGGTGGACGCCGGTTCATGCGTTGCAGTGAGGCCAGCACCTCGGCCAGCACGCCGCGCCGGCTCTCGAACGAGCGGCGGATGGCCTCCTCGCTGCCGGTCAGCAGGTCGAGACGCTTCTCCACCGCGGCGCTGCGCTGCTCGGCGGCGCGCACGCGCTCCGTGGTTGTCACCAGCGCGGCCGCGAGACGGGCGCGCTCGGCCTGGTTGGCGATGAGATCGGCCTCGATCTTGCGCCGCTGTTGCTCCGAGGCGTCGAGCGTGTCGCGCACGCCGCGCAACTCCATCTGCTTCTGATCGAGATGATCGCGCCCGGCGCCCGCCGGGCCGCCGGCCGCCGGTTTGTCGGGCGGCGGCCTCTCCTCGGCATGCGCCGGCCAGACGAGCGCGAGCGCGAGCGCGGCTGGGGCCAGCCATGCCCGGTTTCGTAGCCTCGCCCTGGTCAGACGTGTCGCCATCAAGCCTCGCGCGAATCGCGCAGGGCCCACATTAACGCCGCCGAATCAGGCCGCAACGCGGCCGTTTGCGGGCGGGGGCGCGGCGCGCCTCAGATCGCCGCGATCGCCTTGCGCAGCAAATCCTGCACATGAGTGGCGGCCTCGCGCAGCCGCGCATTGTCGACGGCCGTCATCGAGGCGACGGGGTCGATGGCGGAAATCTCTGTCCGGCCCGCGCCTGCGTCCTGGACAACGACGTTGCAGGGCAGCATCAGACCGATGTTGGGCTCGGCCGACAGGGCCTCATGCGCCAGTTTGGGGTTGCAGGCGCCGAGGATGCGATAGGGGCGAAAATCAACGCCGATCTTCGTCTTGAGCGTCGCCGCGACGTCGATCTCGGTCAGCACGCCGAAGCCTTGCGCCTTGAGGGCCTCGGTCGCGCGGCGGATCGCCTCGTCGAAGCCGACATCGAGGGTTTTCGAGAAGAAATAGCTCATCGGGCGCTCCATCCGGGTTAAATTCGATCCGTCGAATATGGGGCGCGGCGCGGCGAAGCGCCAGCCCGGTCACGCCCGATGATAGGGATGCCCGGCGAGGATCGTCATGGCGCGATAGATCTGCTCGGCCGCCATGATGCGCACAAGCTGGTGCGGCCAGGTCATCGCGCCGAAAGCGAGCAGCAGGCCGGCTTCGGCGCGCAGCGCGGGGTCGAGCCCGTCCGGCCCGCCGATGACGAGCGCGTAGGACGGCGCGCCGGAATCGCGGGCGCGGCCGATGTCGGCGGCGAAGGCCTCGCTGCCCGACGGCTTGCCGCGTTCGTCGAGCAGGACGAGCCGGGCGCCGGGCGCCAGCGCGGCGCGGATGGCGCGGGCCTCCTCGGCCTTGCGGTCTTCCGCGCGGCGGGCGCGGGATTCGTCGAGTTCGCGCATCTCCACGCCGGCGAGGCCGATTCCGCGCGCCGCGCCCTGCGCGCGCTCGTGGTAACGCGCCACAAGCTCCCGTTCAGGCCCGGCCTTGAGCCGCCCGACGCTGATGAGGACGAGACGCATCGGTTCGCGTCAGACGGCGCGGCGCGCGGACTCGGCCGGCCGGTCGCCGCCCCACATCTTTTCCAGATTGTAGAACTGGCGCACCTCGGGGCGAAAGACGTGGACGATGACGTCGCCGGCGTCGATCAGCACCCAGTCGCAATGCGGCAGCCCCTCCACGCGCGGCGCGGCGAGGCCGGACTCCTTGCAGGCCTTGACGACGCGATCGGCGATCGCGCCGACATGGACGTTGGAGCGTCCCGTGGCGATGATCATCAGATCGGCGAGGCTGGTTTTTCCGCGCAGATCGATCGAGACGATGTCCTCCGCCTTCGAATCCTCGAGGCTCGTCCGGACGTTCTTCGCGAGCGCGTCGGCTTGATCGGCTGATGGGCCCATAGCCGGATGACGGGGCGCGGGGGCCGCGTCGTTCATGTTCGGGGTCGTCAGTGCTTCGGTCCTCTCAAAACGCCGCCGCGCCGGGCGGGTCGCCGACAACATGGCGCGGTTTGTCGGCTTTTTCAACGGCCATGCGGCGCAGAGCCGTCGAGGACAGCCCCGAGCGCGGACCGTGCAGGAAGACGAAGACGGGCGGCGCGTGTGTCGCCAGACGCGCGGCGTCGGCTTCCGGCAGCCGTCGGGACGCCAGCCATTGTCCGGCTCTGGACGACATGGCCCTGAGCGACGAGCCGGGCCGGTCGATGACGGCGACGGGCGCGAGCGCGGCAATGTCGCGCCAGCGCCGCCAACGGTGGAACTGGCGGAGATTATCGGCGCCCATCAGCCAGACGAAACGCGCGCCGGCGGCGCGATGCGTCAGCCACAGCAGCGTATCGTAGGTATAGCGCTTGCCGATGTCGGCTTCGACGCCGGTGACGCGGATGCGCGGATGGGCGGCGACGTTCCGCGCCTGGGCCATGCGTTCGGCGAGCGGCGGCAGGGCGCGCGTGTCCTTGAGCGGGTTGCCCGGCGTGACCAACCACCACACGGCGTCAAGCCGCAGACGCTTCAGCGCGATCAGGCTGAGCAGGCGGTGACCCGCATGCGCCGGGTCGAACGTGCCGCCAAGCAGCCCGATGCGGTTGCCCGCCTCATGGCGCGGCAGCCGGACGAAGGCGGGGCGGGAGGTCGCGCCATTCACGGCCGGGTCTGGCCGTCGCCGTGGACGCGGTATTTGAAGCTCGTCAATTGCTCGACGCCGACGGGGCCGCGCGCGTGCATGCGGCCGGTGGCGATGCCGATCTCGGCGCCGAAGCCGAATTCGCCGCCGTCGGCGAATTGCGTCGAGGCGTTGTGCATGACGATGGCGGAATCGACCTCGTCCAGAAAACGCCGCGCCGCCGCGTCGTTTTCCGTGACGATGCAATCGGTGTGATGCGAGCCGTAGGTCTCGATATGGTCGATGGCGGCGTCGAGGCCGTCGACCAGCTTTGCCGAAATGATCGCGTCGAGATATTCCGTCGACCAGTCCTCCTCGCTCGCGGGCGTCACGCGCGGATCGGCGGCGAGCGCGGCCTCGTCGCCGCGCACGGCGCAACCGGCGTCGAGCAGCATCTTCACCAGCGGCGCGAGCTGCGCCCGCGCGGCGCGGTCCACCAGCAGCGTCTCGGCCGCGCCGCAAATGCCGGTGCGGCGCAGCTTGGCGTTGCGAAGAATGGCCTTCGCTTTCCCGGGGTCGGCGTCGCGGTCGATATAGACATGCACGATGCCTTCGAGATGGGCGAAGACGGGCACGCGCGCCTCCTCCTGCACCCGGGCGACGAGGCTCTTGCCGCCGCGCGGCACGATGACGTCGACGGCGCCGCCCAGCCCCTTGAGCAGTTCGCCCACGGCGGCGCGGTCGGTGACGGGCACGAGCTGGATGGCGTCCTCCGGCAGGCCGGCGGCTTTGAGGCCTTCGGCGAGGCAGGCGTGGATGGCGCGGGCGGAATGGAAGCTCTCTGAGCCGCCGCGCAGGATCGCCGCGTTGCCGGCCTTCAGGCACAGGCCGCCGGCGTCGGCGGTGACGTTCGGCCGGCTTTCGTAAATCACGCCGACGACGCCCAGCGGCGTGGCGACGCGCTCGATCCTGAGGCCGTTCGGCCGTTCGAAGGTGGCCAGCACGCGCCCGACCGGGTCGGGCAGGGCGGCGATGTCGTCGAGGCCGCGCGCCATCGCCTCAACGCGGGGCGCGTCGAGCAGCAGGCGATCGCGAAAGGCCGGCGCGATGTCGCGCGCGTCGGCGGCGGCCAGGTCAAGCGCGTTGGCGGCCAGAATTGCGCCCGTCCGCGCGCGCAGGACGGCGGCGGCCGCGGCGAGGGCCGCGTTCTTCGCGGCGGTCGGCGCGAGCGCCAGGGCGCGGGCGGCCTTGCGGGCGCGACGGCCCAGCCCGGTCATGATGGCGTGCAGGTCAGTTTCGGTTTGGATCGCGGCGCTGGTCGTCATGCGGGAATCGCTAACAGAAAGGCGAAGGTCCGTCACCTCGCGGCGTCGCATCGGGATCGCAAAAAATGTCCGGAAATTCCGTTACAGCGCCTTAACCGCGATCCGAGAACGCGCTCGCGTCCGACCACGCGTTTACAACCTGAACACGAGTTCGACCGCACATTGGAGGCGTTCAAAACGGGGTTTTCCCTAAGTGCGCGCACTTGTCGTTCTTCTGGCGTTGATGATCGCCGCCTTGTCGCCGGCCCTGGCCGGGCAGGAGCGCGACGCAATATCGCTCGAAGGGCGCCTGTGCCATCTCGGGCTCGACGAACCGCGCACCATGGGCGGCCTGCTCATGGAGCCGGAATCCTTCGTTTGCTCTCCGGAGCAGCGCCATTCCCGCAACTATTACAACTGGCTTCGCGCTGACGGGCTGGAAGTGAAATCGACCGCGCAGGAGCCCTGGTTCCTGCGCTTCCGCAACACTTTGATGCATCGCATCAACGTCGCCTTCCGCTATGCCGATCAGCATGTCGAGATCGTTTCTGCGGCCGGCGACGACCTGTCCGCCTTCGTCACCGGCGGCAATATGATCGCCTTCCGCGCGCCGCCGCGCGTCAGCCCGCTGGAAAGCGTGCTCGTCGGCGTCGAAGGCCATCCGGGCACGCGCGTCATCATGCGCTCGCCGAGCTTCGTGTCCGCTGCGCGGCTGCGCGCGGAAGCGGCGCAGAACAACTTCCTCTTTGGCGGCCTGATTGGTCTGCTGCTGGCGGCCGTCGCCTTCAACGTCGGCTTTTACGGCGCCCTTCGCGCCCGGTTCCAGCTCGAAATGGTCGGCGCTTCAGGGGCGTTCCTCCTCTATCTGACGATCTGGAGCGGCGCGCTCGAACAGGCGGGCCTGAGCACGGGGCTCGAATGGCGCGTCGGCGGCGGTCTGGTCCTGCTGGCCTTCACGGCCTACGCCCTGGTGCGGTTCTCGCTGTCGTTCCTCGAACGCACGTCCATCTGGCGGCCCGCGGCGCAGGCGGCGCTCGCGGCCGCGATCGCGGCGGTCATCGCCTCGTTCGGCGTGCCGACCGGCTCCGGGACCACGATCGCCTTTTTCGACGCGGCCTTCCACGCCTTTGTCGGCGTCACGCTGCTCGCGTTGCTTGTCATCTTCGGCGTGGCGCTGTGGCGCCGCAGCCCGGCGGCGCGCTTCCTGCTGGTTGGCATGGCGCCGGTCGTCGCCGGCGCGATGCTGCGAACCGCCTATGCGCTCAACCTCCTCCCGTCGACCAATCTCGGCGAGAGCGCGATGTTTGTCGGCGCGACGGTGATGACTGTCGTGATGTGCTACGCGGTCGCCCGCCGCGTGAAGGAAATCCAGCGCGCGCATGAAGAGGCGCGCCAGCGTCACGGCGAGTTGACCCTGCGCGCCGAGCGCGACGGCCTGACGGGGCTGCTCAACCGCCGGACCTTCATCGAGCAGGTCGAACTGCGTCTCAATTTCGATGTCGGCGACCGGCTGCCCGTCTTTTTGATCCTCGATCTCGATCACTTCAAGCAGGTCAACGACACGTTCGGTCACGAGGCCGGCGACAAGGTGCTCAAGCACGCCGCCGAGATCCTGGCGCGGACGTGCCGCACAGGCGATATCGTCGGGCGGCTGGGCGGCGAGGAGTTCGGCGTTCTGATCGCGGTGCGGGAGGAAAAGGAGGCGGCGATCGCCGCCGAGCGCATCCGCGTGGCCATCTCAACCGCGCTGATCCACCGCGTCGTGCCAGGTCTGACCCATATCTCCGCCAGCGTCGGCGTCGCGGTCGCGGGCGAGAAGATCGCCACGTGGGGCCAATTGTATCATCGGGCGGATCAGGCTCTCTATGGCGCGAAGGCCGAAGGCCGCAATCGCGTGTGCTTCGCCCCCGCCACGCCGTCCCCCCTGGAGGAGGCCGCCTGACGCCGCCCTTCCCGGTTCCACGCCATGAACCGCTATTCCCCGACCAGCGCCATGTCGTCGCGATGGATCAGCTCGGCGCGGCCGGGCGCGCCCAGCAGCGCGGCGATGTCATGCGATTTGCGGCCGAGAATGCGGGCCGCCTCCGTCGAATCATAGGCCACGAGGCCGCGTCCGATCTCGCCGCCGTCGGCGTCGCGGATCAGCACGCAATCGCCGCGGGAGAATTCGCCCTCGATGCGGACGACCCCGGCCGGCAGCAGGCTCTTGCCGGCGAAAACCGCGCGCGCCGCGCCGGCGTCGACATGCGCGGTGCCGCGCGGTTCGAGCGAGCCGGCGATCCATTTCTTGCGCGCGGTCACCGGATTGGACGGCGTCAGGAACCAGGTGCAGGGCGCCCCCCGGGTCAGGCGCGAAACGGGATGCGCGACGCGGCCGTCGGCGATGACCATATGGGCGCCGCCGGTGGTCGCGATCTTGCCGGCCTCGATCTTCGTTTGCATGCCGCCGCGCGACAATTCGGAGGCCGCGCCGCCGGCCATGGCCTCGATCTCGGCGGTGATGCGCGGCACGACGGGCAGCAGCCTCGCGTTCGGGTCGGAGCCGGGCGGAGCGGTGTAGAGCCCTTCCACGTCCGAGAGCAGCACCAGCAGATCGGCGGAGGCCATGGTGGCGACGCGGGCGGCGAGCCGGTCGTTGTCCCCGTAGCGGATTTCCTGCGTCGCCACTGTGTCGTTCTCGTTGATGACCGGCACGGCGCGCATATCGAGCAGCCGGCCGAGGGTCTCGCGCGCGTTGAGATAGCGCCGGCGCTCCTCGGTGTCTCCCCAGGTCAGCAGAATCTGGCCGGCGACGATGCCTCTGGCGGCGAGACATTCGGCCCAGGTGCGGGCCAGCGCGATCTGGCCGACGGCGGCGGCGGCCTGGCTGTCCTCCAGCTTCAGCGCGCCGGCCGGCAGCTTCAGAACCGTGCGGCCGAGCGCGATGGAGCCGGACGAGACGACCAGCACGTCGGCGCCGCGCACGTGCAGGGCGGCGATGTCGTCCACCAGCGAGGTCAGCCAGTCACGGCGCGCGTCGCCTTTGGCGCGGTCGACGAGCAGCGAGGAGCCGACCTTGACGACAATGCGGCGGAATTGATCGAGGGAAGGGCGTTTGGGCATTACGGAAGCCGGATCGGAAGCATCGTCGGCTTCTTAGAGCAAAACGCCCGCGAAGCGAACGTTTTTACCCGGGCGACAGGCCGCCGCCGGCCACAGGGGCGATTCCGCCCCGGGGCCGATGCGTGAGATCCGGCGTCGCGGCCATCCCCGCGTGTGGCCGGGGCAGGGGACTCTGACGCCCTGGCGCTTGTCGCGCGCCGGCGCCGGCTGACGCCGGACGCGCCGATCGACACGCCCGGCGACGCGAGACGAGCCCTCGCCTGCCGGGATCGATGCTGGCCTCTGGTCTGACGCTCGCTGGCGGCAAGGACGAGGGCGCGCGCCGCGCACACGCCAAACCCGGCTGTCCAGGGCCATCCACGGGCCTTTATTTCGATTTGCCTTCGAGCGCCAGCCACGCCTCGATTTCGCGCAAGGTCGCCGCCTCGTCCTTCGGCCCAAATCCGATATAGGGGCGCGGCGGGATCGTCACCGATTTGACGAGGACGGCCGGCGGATATTTCGGCGCCGGGCCTTTCGCTTTCTTCTTGCCCTTGCCGCCGGGGAGCGGAATCGCCAGCGCCTGGCCCTTCGCGACGATCTTCGCGCCATATTGCTGCGCCCGGTCATAGGGCGGCGCATTGGCGCCGACGCGCAGGATCGGCGCGGCGACCTGATAGTTCGTCGACGAGAACAGACGCCCGGAGCGGCGCAACATGCCGCCGCCCGCGCCGCCGCGCAGCAGCACGGTCAGCGGGCTCCACGCCGGCCACGCCGACCCGTCCGGCGCGGTCTGCGTCTCGAATCTCTGGCGCGTGTTTTTTAAAAGCACCTCGCCGATGTTCTTCAAGGCGCCGGCCGGATTGGCCGCCTTGCGCGCCAGTTCGCCCAACGCCTTTTCGACGGCCGCCGCGCCCGGCCCCGGCTTGATGATGATCCGCGTCATGGCGTCAGAAGCTCCCGCGTGCTATATAGAGACTTGCCGACGCCCCCCCTGCCTGGGGCACCAGTGTGTCGGCGGCGAGGGCGGCAGGGCAGAAGGCCGCCCTCATTTTTTCGGTCGGCGCCACAGCAGCGCGCCATGTCGCTGCCGCTCCAGATAGTCGGGGTCTGGCTTGTTTGCTCGCCCCTTGGCCGGCGAAAATGCTGTCGACCCTTCCCACCCATTCGCCGTCCAGCCGAACGACGCGAATTCCGGGCTGTCGGGCGAGGTCCGCAAATAACGCCGGACGAGGCGATATTTGCCGTCGGGACCGACGCCCCAATCGATCCAGATTTCGTCGGGGTCCGCGATCGCCTCGGCCATGCGCGCCAGATCGGGCCCGCGAGGGCGCTCATATTTGTTGAGCTTCGACCCACCGTCCGCGCGCCGGAAAAGTTCCTCGCCAATCGGGATGACATGGCCGGAGGCGTCGCGATAGATCACCGGGTTGCCCCGGGCCGCGCCGAACACATTCAGAAACGCGTCGACATATTCCGCGTCAGGCCGCCCCGCCGGCAGTTTCGGCGCGTCGAACGGACGCGCGATGTCCTTGAGCGGCGGCAGCGGCTCCATGTCGGAATCGCAGATCCAGAATCCATCCCCGCGTGTGCGGGGGAGCCCAGACACGGCCCGCACCATCGACAACGGCGTCGGGTCCATCCCCGCGTGTGCGGGGGAGCCTGCGCGCCTTGCGTGTAATGGGAGCAAAAACAGGGTCCATCCCCGCGTGTGCGGGGGAGCCCGATTGCGGCTGACGCGGACGCCATCGACCAGCGGTCCATCCCCGCGTGTGCGGGGGAGCCAGGCGCGGGTGCTGTCCCTCTTCGATCCTGAGCGGTCCATCCCCGCGTGTGCGGGGGAGCCGTCTCGCCGTTCGGGCCGATCAGCGTGACGCCGGGTCCATCCCCGCGTGTGCGGGGGAGCCCGTCGCGGGAGCGGCTGCATTTTTCCCGAATTGGGTCCATCCCCGCGTGTGCGGGGGAGCCCGTCGTCAAGGGAGTGACCTTCGAATGATCCGCGGTCCATCCCCGCGTGTGCGGGGGAGCCACGGCAAAGTCGAATTCTCTCATGCGGCCTCAGGGTGGTCGTGTCCCGGTTGGTGGTGTAGCTGGGCGGGAGCAAGCCGCTCGCGGTGCGCGCTTTTCATAGCGCCGTAGCGAGCGAGCGGCTTGCGGTGGTCATCGGCGTTCGCCGGTAGGATCGGGTTGCG
>Ga0209573_1000396_pt1 | contig 94813 bp, 74 predicted proteins | sample TNRBio252014_DNA_FD_185870 | JGI IMG/M metagenome (GOLD analysis project Ga0209573, IMG submission 185870) | Wastewater treatment Type I Accumulibacter community from EBPR Bioreactor in Madison, WI, USA - TNR Reactor_6/25/2014_ DNA (SPAdes)... | ecosystem: Engineered > Bioreactor > EBPR >...
TACAACGCCCGAACAAAGAGAAAAAATTAAGTTTACATGCCCAATACTTCCGGTTGTTAAGGCTGATCCTCTAATGATCAAGCAGGTTTGGCAAAATCTCCTTTCGAACGCAATAAAATTCTCAAGGAAAGTTGAAGAGCCAACCGTTAAGATTGATTTTTACGAAAAAAATGACTCCTTTGTTTTCACAGTGGAAGACAATGGTGCCGGATTTAATATGAAGTATGCAGCTAAACTCTTCGGAGTTTTTCAACGACTGCACACTATTAAGGAATTTGAAGGAACCGGAGTTGGTCTGGCAATTGTCCAAAGAATTGTTCACCGTCATGGCGGCAAAGTGTGGGCTGAATCAGAGTTAAACGCAGGTGCAAAGTTTTATTTTACATTGAAAAAGGCAGAAACCGGAAAGTAATTACTACATGGAAGAAAACAATACCCCCGTTGAAATTTTAATTGTTGAAGACAATCCTAATGATGCCACCTTAATGCTGAGGGCACTAAGGAAAAATCATGTTTCGAACAACATAAAAATTTGTGAAGATGGAGAAGAGGCACTCAATTTCCTTTTTAGCAAAGGAGAGTTTGAGGGAGAATCAATACCCTCAACCCTTAAAGTAATTTTTCTCGATCTAAAACTCCCCAAAATTAACGGTTTGGAAGTATTAAAAGAGATCAGAGAAAATGAATCGACCCACAAAATGCCCGTGGTGGTGGTAACTTCATCAAAAGAAGACCCCGATATAAAAGCGGCTTACGAACTTGGGGTTAACAGCTATGTAGTAAAACCCGTCCAATTTGAAGATTTTGTTAAAGCCGTGGCGCAGGTGGGAATGTATTGGTTGCTTTTAAATGAACCTCCAAAATAGCCCGGAACTTTTGTAAGGATTAACAGAGATGAATGACACACACTATAAAATTCTAATAGTTGAAGACATGCCGACGGATGTCGAACTCACCAAAAGAGAGGTACAAAAAGTTCTCAGCAACTGCACCTACAGAGTTGTGCAAACCGAGGAGGATTTTTTAAAAGAGCTTACAGATTTTGCTCCCGATATTGTTTTATCCGACTATAACATGCCTTCGTTTGATGGGCTTACGGCAGTAAGACTCGCAAAGATACATTCACCTGTTACCCCCGTCATAATTGTTACCGGATCTGTGGATGAAGAGACAGCCGTGGAATGTATGAAATCAGGCGCTGCAAATTATGTTATAAAAGAGCAGATTATCAGATTGGGAACAGCGATAATCCGGGCCCTTGAGGACAGAAAACACAATATTGAACGACTTATAGCCCAAAATGCCCTCATTGAAAGTGAAGCCCGGTATAAATCTCTTTTTAACCTTTCACCGGTTGCAATAATTCTTCAAAATGCCGATGGAATTGTGATTGATGTGAACGAAACTTTTACTACGATCATGGGGTATTCCAGGGAAGAAATGGTTGGTAATTCCATCGCAAAGATCACACCTCCTGAAAAAATAGGACAAATCAACACTGATCTCGAGAGGATAAAACGAGGCGGAATTTTGAAGCAGGAAACCGCCGGGGTCAGAAATGACGGTGAGATTGTAAATGTGGAATTAATTGAATCCAATATTATCCTTCCCAATGGTGCCGATGGTATTATGACAATCATCGCCGACATCACAGCAAGAAAAAAATATGAACAGGAGTTGATAGTTGCAAAAGAAACCGCTGAGGAGATGAACCGGTTAAAAACGAGTTTCCTTGCCAATATGTGTCACGAACTCCGTACTCCGATGACAGGGATTATCGGCTATTCTGATCTTTTAAGCGAGGATGAATTTGCCCCAACCGTGGTCGAATATGCGCAGGTGATTCACAAAAGTGCAAAAAGATTGATGGATACTCTTAATCTTATCCTCGACCTGTCAAAAATTGAGGCTGATAAGCTTGAAATATCACAATTTGAATGTGATGCTTCCGAAATTGTTACTGAATCTTTTAATATTTTCCTCTCAGAGGCAAAAAGAAAAAATCTCACTTTTGAACTCATTAAACCACCTCATCGGGTACCCGCCATCATTGATGAGAGAGTTTTTAGCCACATTTGTATAAATTTGATTAATAACGCCGTGAAATTTACCACCTCAGGGGGTGTAAAGGTTGAACTTGGCGAGGTCTCAACAGATCAGGGAAAGAACCTGACTCTTAAAGTTCAAGATACCGGTATCGGAATTGCAAAACATAATCAAATGCTTATATTCGAAGAATTTAGACAAGTAAGTGAGGGAATTGGCAGGAATTTTGAAGGTACAGGCCTTGGCTTGACTGTTACAAAAAAGTTTGTCGAAAAATTGAAGGGAGAAATTTTGTTGGAAAGTGAACCGGGTGTTGGCACCACTTTTACTGTAATTATCCCAATTGCGCTTTATTCAACCAAAAAGGAGAATATCTGATCACTCCTTTGTTTTAATCCACCAATAAGTATATAGTAATAAAATGTACAGATTAATTGTTGTTATATTTATCCTTACCACTTCCCTGCTCTACTCACAAATCCCCGGGTTTGCAGGAGATAAATTGTTTGTTTACATGAATAATCAGGTATTCAGACAAGCCGGTCCCGGACCAACTTTCGAGTTGATCAATTTTGGTGACACATCCAAATCAGTTAATGCTCTTTTTTTCATAAATTCTACAACAGGTTATGCCTCAAGAGGTGGACGAATATTCAAAACCACCGATACAGGCAACACCTGGGCAGAAATATTAAACAGAAACAGTTCTGGAATGGCTGCTTCTGAAAATACAATATATATTTTTGGAGACAACAACCAACTTTACAGATCATTTAACGGCGGAAATTCTTTCGATTCCGTGACTGTAAACCTTCCGATAACAAACTATTCCTTTTTCAGTTTTCTTGGTATCTCAAAAGCCTCCAAAGTTTATCTTTATGCCCCCTATTTTAATCCTTTCCAGGGAGCGATCCATTATCTTAAGTCAACTGACTCTTGCAAAACATGGACTGAGATAACTTCACTCGGTGAAAAGGGTGCTTCCCATTTTGTGAATACAGACTTTGGTCATTTAAGCACTATGTCAAAAGTCTATACAACCACTAATGGCGGGGATTCATGGGTGATGAAACATGAGGAAGAGGGAACCTTAAGTCCCGCCGGATGGTTTGCCGATCCACAAACAGGGTATCAGGCAGTTTATAGCAATCCGAGAGTTATCCGAACCACTGATGGTGGCACAACATGGTCACAAGTATATAAAAATGGCAGTAATACAATTGCCGATATCAAAGCCGGTGGCAGTTGTGTGGTTGTCAAAGAAGAGGATTCAAATCTGTTGAGATATTCTTCCGACAAAGGTAACAGTTGGATCACGATCGATATGGCTACCGACATAAATGATTCAAAACCGCTGGAACCAACAGATTTTTCACTAAAAGGGAACTTCCCAAATCCTTTTAACAACTCAACCATGATTGGTTTTAATCTCCCTAAAGATGGTATCGTGAAGATGGTAATTTATGATTCAAGGGGGAGTGTCGTCGGACCACCTGTAACTATTGAAGGAAAATCAGGCTACAATTCGGTCAGGTTTGAGGCAAATAATCTTTCTTCCGGAGTATATTTTTATTCTCTGTTCTTCGAAGGTGAACAAAGTTATAAAGCCACAGGCAAGATGATATTATTAAAATAGAATTGTTTTGTTTAAAAGAAGAGGGCCCAAATTGAGCCCTCTTCAACATTTAAATAAACTTTTATTTGATCAGAAGCATCTTTTTGATCGATCGATGACTCCCCGATTCCAGTCTGTAGAAATAGACACCTGACGGAATCCCCGAAGCATCAAAGGCTATCTGATGTTTACCGGCTGACCTGTATTCATTAACAAGCTCACCCACCTCTTCCCCCATCATATTAAACACTTTTAATGAGACATTACCATCAACGGGCAGATCAAACCCAATCACTGTGGTGGGATTAAAGGGGTTTGGATAATTTTGATTTAGAGAAAAATTTGAAGGAATTTCAGAATCGGTTATATCTGTTGTTGGGTTTAATATCTCATTCATTGAGGTACCCGAAACAACAGGAGTTGGAAAATTTAGAATCTTACCAATTGTGGGAACAATATCAGGGATATATCTTTTGGTGTTTGTGTGTATCCCTTTTTTAACATCTGCACCAATTGCAAAAAGCATAATTCTTCTACAGCCAAAACATCCATCACCATGTCCCACAAATCCGGTTGACACTCCGTCAAGATGTCTTCCATGATCATTAGTGACCAGAATAGTTGTTTTGTCTTTGTAAACGGGATCGGCTTGAACAAAATTCCAAAGAAGATTTACAATACTGTCAGCAACCGCTATCGACCTTGTGTAGGCATCCCAATTCCCTTCATGTCCATAGTGGTCAACATCTGAAAAATAGAGAACTGAAAGTCTTGGGTGATGTGTCTGAAGTTTACTTTTGGCATTTTGCCAAACGGAAATGTCGCTGCTCCCCTGAAGAATATACCATGGCCAGTAAGCCGGTCCATAGTCGGGTCTAAAACTTTGCAACCAGGGGGAACCCAGATATTTCATGATGTACATCGCTTCGGTTGAATCCTGTTGATGTTCCTTCCTGAAATATTCCCAAAGTGTGGGGACGGTGGCATATTGTGTATTAAAACCGTTGTAAAAAGTATCTTTTGGAGTTGACCACGACCCACTCCAGATTGCAGGAACCCCCCTGCTGGTAACAGTAGCACCATTGTTGAAAAATGAATCGATTACTGCACCCTCAAGAGCCAGCCTTTTCATGTTTGGTGTATAAGTGCCGGCGGTGTCACCAAGCGTTTCAGAATACCGGGCGCCATCAATTATTACAAGTACCACATATTTATCGGGCATCTGGGCAAATAACCCGCCAACCAATATCAAACTTAACAACAGATACAATTTCAATCGAGTGATTTCTTTCTATATCAAAAGATTAAATATAATGAAATATCCTACGAGTTCATCACTCTGTTTTGGTGATTGATACTTTCCATGTGAACCGATTCAAGAAAATTTGAAACAAATTCGTAACTCAAACCGAGGTTTTTCCCAAGATTCATTCCCCGCTCAAGTATCTCGTTCCATCTGCTTGTTTGAAGGATTGTAAGTTTATTATCTTTTTTATACTCCCCAATACGCTCTGCCATGCTCATTCTTTTTGCAAGCAACTGCATAAGTTCGTCATCAATCTGATCTATCACTTCTCTATACTCATCAAGAACTGCCATAACAGGTTCAGAATCACTGGTTCTTTCTCTCCAAATCAGACTCTCGAGAATGGACTTCAATACTTCGGGTGTCACCTGCTGTTTTGCATCACTCCATGCATTGTCGGGATCACGATGACTTTCAATCATCAAACCGTCAAAATCGAGGTCAATTGCTTTTTGTGAAACTGATTGTATCAAGTCTCTCCTTCCCGAAATATGTGCAGGATCGCAGATCATCATTAAATCAGGATATCTTCTTCTCATTTCTATCGCTAAATGCCAGATCGGAGGATTTCTGTATTTATGTTTGCCATAAGTACTAAATCCCCTGTGAATCAGACCAATATTTGTGATTCCGGCAATCGAAATTCTTTCAACTGCCCCACTCCAAAGATCAATATCAGGGTTCATCGGATTTTTGATAAGTACAGGAACATCACTCCCTTTAAGCGCATTTGCAATCTCCTGAACACTCATTGGATTAACCACGGAACGGGCTCCGATCCATAAAATATCAACATCAAAATGAAGTGCATCCTCCACCTGTCTGGCAGTTGCAACCTCCACTGCCAATGGAATACCCGTGGCTTTTCTTGCATGTTGAAGCCATGGAAGTCCTTTGGTTCCCACTCCCTCAAAAGTGCCGGGTCGGGTTCTTGGTTTCCAAATCCCTGCCCGCATTACATCAACCATACCTGTGGCTGCGAGCCTGTTTGCGGTATCCATTACCTGTTCTTCTGTTTCTGCACTACAAGGTCCTGATATTATCAGGGGTCTCTTCTTCAACAACTGTTTCATCTCTATTTCCGTTGTCCTCTTTGGACGGTTTATCGCTACCAAAATCAAGTAAACAATATTTAAAACAAAAAACCCGAACATCAAGTTCGGGCGGTATTTATAAATCTCTTAAAATTATGAAATTTTTTACAAAAGCCACCCGCGACCGGTAAAGTAAAACCAGTAAAAATTAACTGTGGCGATTGTTGGGTTTTTCATTTTCATAACATTCAAATATAGATACTTCAGATTTATTATGCAAGAGAATAATTATTAAGTATTAGGTATCAGGTATTAGGTATTAGCATAGATTTATGGAGATATCCGCGAAAATCCGCCTAATCCGTTTAATCAGCGTGTATTTGCGTCCTCTAAAAATCCATCCGTGAAAATCTGTGTTAAATCCGTGTAATCCGTGGAACTATCCTCCCATTCCTATTCGCCGCCTTTACGTTCGAGGACTTTCCCGATTTGGTTCGCTTTTTTCATAAGGGCATGGAAAGCTTCATAATCCCCCGATTCCAACAGATTTTTCATATTCTGAAGTTGCAGGATATGTTCATCTATTACCTCTAACAGATTCTCTTTGTTTTGAGAAAAGATGGGCATCCAGGTATCGGGATTGCTTTTTGCAAGTCGAACGGTACTTTCAAATCCGGCTCCTGCCAACTGAAAAATCGATTCGATCTCCTTCTCTTTTTCGAGAACCGTAAGAGCGAGAGCAAAAGAAGTGATATGCGAAATGTGGCTGATATATGCAGCATGGATGTCGTGTTTCAGAGCATCCATGTAGATAATATTCATTCCAATGTTTTTATACATTTTTTCAACAAGTGAAAGCGCATCGGGGTCACTCTCTACCTTGTTGCAGATTACAGTTAACCGGTTGTTAAATCCTCCGGGAAGTGCAGCTGTGGGTCCACTCTTTTCGGTACCCCAAATCGGATGAGCCGCAACAAATCTTCCTCGATTTTTATTCATCGCAAGAGAATTTACTATCAATTCCTTGGTGGATCCAACATCGGTTACAACCTGTTTGTCAACAAATTTCATAACCTCTGCCAAAACCAAAACAGTTGCATCCACCGGAACCGCCACAATAACAAGATCAGAACTCCGTACAGCCTCTTCAAGTGGCAAAATTTTGTTCACAAGATTCAGGGCGAGAGCAGAGTCCTCATGATTTTTATTGGAATCCACTCCAATTACTGTGTCACAAAATCCGCTGTTTCGCAGGTCCAAAGCCATCGAACCACCAATCAGCCCCAACCCGATAATTGTTACTGTCATCTATCGGTTACTCTATAACTGTCCAAATTATCTCTAAATCTAACCAATAATGTCTTTTTTTACATAAGGCCTGAGGGCTTCAGGAACATCAAGTTTTCCGTCAGGTCTGAGATTATTCTCAAGAAGTGAAACCATCAACCGACTGGTTGCAAGTCCCGATCCATTAAGTGTGTGAATAAACTCAAGTTTTTTATCATCTGAACGGCGGTATTTTATGTTTGCTCTGCGAGCCTGAAAATCTTCAAAATTGCTGCATGATGAGGCTTCAAGCCATTTCTTTTCAGCAGGTGACCAGACTTCAATATCATAACACTTCGCTGCTGAAAAGCTTAAATCACCGGTACAAAGCATCAAAACTCTGTAAGGGATATTTAATGCTTTTAATATATCCTCAGCGTCATTCACTAATTTTTCGAGTTCATCATAAGAACCCTCGGGTTTGGCAAATTTCACCATTTCAACTTTGTTAAATTGATGAACTCTTAAAAATCCTTTGGTATCTTTACCATAAGAACCGGCTTCTCTTCTGAAACAGGGGGAATAACCACAATATTTTATCGGAAGTGAAGATTCTTCAAGAACATCGTTACGGTAAATATTTGTTATCGGAACCTCAGCCGTTGGTATCAGATACATCCCGTCTTTTTCACAGGTGTACATATCCTCTTCCATCTTGGGGATTTGACCAGTCCCTTTCATCGATTCACGATTTACGATAAACGGTGTCATCACTTCCTGATATCCGTGATGCTCCAAATGGAAATCGAGGAAAAAGTTGAAGAGTGCTCTTTCAAGAGTGGCTCCATCTCCCATATACAAAGGAAAACCGGAACCCGATATCTTTGTTCCACGCTCAAAATCGAGGATTTTCAGGTTTTTACCAATCTGGAGATGGTCGGGGGTGTCAGTTGGATCATCGAGATTATATCCTTCGGGAAGCCATCTTCTCACCTCAACATTATCGGCAGCCGATTTTCCAACAGGAACTGATGAATGAGGAAGATTTGGAATGTAAGCAAGGATATTGTTCAACTCTGCTTCAACATTAATCCGTTCATCATCATACTTCTTGATATCCTCTCCAACGCCTTTCATCTCTTCAATCAGGGCAGTGGCATCCTCTTTTGCCTTTTTAAGTTTGGCAACTTCATCACTTACTCTGTTTCGCTTCGATTTTAATTCATCGGCGATTACAAGAATTTCTCTCCTCTTTTTGTCGAGTTCGAGTACTTCATCAATTCTGCTTTTTTCGTTTTTGTTCTCAATTCCCTGTTTTACAACGACGGGATTTTCTCTTATAAATTTTAAGTCTAACATTTTATACCTGTTTTACGATTACATTCAAAATTTTATTTTTAACAAAGATCACCTTAATGATCTCTTTACCTTCAATGAATTTACCTGTTTTGTCATTTCCTTTTGCAGCTTCAAAAACAGTTTCCTGATCTGAATCAACGGGCATATCAACAGTGCCTCTCATTTTTCCGGAAATTTGCACAGCGATGGTTACAACATCCACAGTTAATGCTTCAGGATCAGGAACAAATTGATCGGGTTCCACAAAAAGTGATTTTTCCCTTCCCAGAATAGAAGCAATCTCTTCTGCAAGATGTGGCGCTAACGGGGCAAGCATCGAAGTAACTCTCGCCATTGTATATGACTGAAGTCCCGGTCTGCATGCAGCAAGATTTTTTCCAAGCTCATTGCTCAATTCCATCATCGAGGCAATTGCTGTGTTAAATTTCAGGTGTTCCATCTCGTGTTGATATTTTGCAAGAGTTTTGTTCACATATCTGTAAACCGATTTTTCCTCATTGCTCAATTCTGCAAGATCATATTTGGCTTCAGATTTATGTGACTTATACCATCCTGTGTAAGTATTCGCCATGTCAAAAAGTCTCTGGGCAAACCTTTCAGCACCTGTAATTCCTGAATCATTCCAGTCACCACCAAGTTCATAAGGTCCCATAAACATCAGGTAAAGCCGGAAAACATCAGAGCCATATTTGTCGATGTAAGGTTCAGGATTAACAACATTACCTTTTGATTTCGACATCTTGGCACCCTGATTGGTGATGGTTCCCTGATGTACAAGCCTCATGAATGGCTCAGGTGTTTTCACCAGACCAATATCCATCAAAAACTTGTGAACAAAGCGGGCATAAAGCAAATGCATCACCGAGTGTTCTCTTCCTCCGATATACATATCAACAGGTGACCATTTATCAGTAAGCGTCGTATCAATCATTCCGTCTTTAAATTTTGGATTGAGATAACGGAGATAATACCAGGAAGAATCCACAAAAGTATCCATAGTGTCGGGGTCTCTTTCAGCGGGACCACCACATTTTGGACATGTTGTGTTCATAAATCCAGCGTGTCGTCTCAGAGGAGAATCTCCTTGAAGTTTAAATTCCACATCGTAAGGAAGTGTAACAGGAAGAGAGTCTTCCGAAACAGGCACTTCGCCACAACTATTACAGTAAACCACGGGAATAGGTGTCCCCCAATATCTCTGACGGGATATCAGCCAGTCTCTTAATCTGTAATTAACTTTTGCACATCCATCCCCTGTTTTTTCAAGGTCCTTTATGATCGCTTCTTTTCCGGCAATTGAGTTTAATCCTGTAAATTTACCCGAATTAACCATAGTCCCTGCCTCAGTAAATGCTTCGGTCAGTTCATCTTCAAGATTTGTACCTTCCCGGAGGATCACTTTCCTTATCGGAAGATTAAACTTATTTGCAAATTCAAAATCTCTCTCATCATGCCCGGGAACAGCCATAACACAACCAGTTCCATAGGTCACAAGGACATAATCACCGATCCAAACAGGCACCGATTCACCATTAATTGGGTTTATCGCATACGATCCCGTGAATACACCCGATTTTTCTTTGGTTGTCGATTGTCTGTCGATGTCGGTCAAATATGCGGTTTGTTCAACATATTTTTCAACTGAAATTTTATATTGGGGTTTGGTAAGTTTTGCCACGAGTGGATGTTCAGGAGCAAGGGTTACATAAGTAACACCAAACAGAGTATCGGGTCTGGTGGTAAAAACTTTTATCACCTCGTCGCTTCCATCAACTTTAAACTCAACTTCGGCACCAACACTTCTGCCTATCCAGTTTCGTTGTTTGGTTTTTGTCTCTTCGGGCCAGTCAATAAGATCAAGATCTTCAAGAAGTCTGTCAGCATAAGCTGTGGTTTTGAAGAACCATTGTACAAGATTTTTTTGAATTACGGGACTTCCACATCTCTCACAGTTTCCATCTCCCAAAACCTGTTCATTAGCCAAAACAGTCTGGCACGAGGTACACCAGTTTACGGGTGATTTTTTGCGGTATGCAAGTCCTTTTTTATAAAGTTGGAGAAACAGCCACTGATTCCACTTATAATATTCAGGATCACATGTCATCAATTCACTGTTTGAATCATACATGCAACCGATTCTTTTAAGCTGGGCTCTGATATCTTTAATATTTTTTAGTGTGCTGTCCAGGGGGTGAACACCCGTCTTGATTGCGTAGTTTTCGGCAGGCAAACCAAATGCATCATAACCAAAAGGTTCATAAACATTATATCCCATCAATTTTCTGAATCGTGCCCATGTGTCGGCGGGACCATAATTATACCAGTGACCACAATGAAGTTTTGCCCCAGACGGATAAATAAACATGACTAAGGAGTAAAGTTTTTTGTCAGGATTATTCAGGTCGGTTTTATAAACTTCGTGATCTTCCCAATATTTTTGCCATTTTGGCTCAATTTCGCTTGCTTGATATTTCATTCTTATAAAGTCTTAATATTTTAAATATTTCAAACTTTAAAAATATGAATATTTGGTGAATTGGGAGGCTATTTAAGCAGCATAGCCTTTACGGTTTTGGTGTACTTGTTGCTGCTTTCGAGTGATTGGGCTTCACGGTGGAAGATGTATACTCCGGAAGGAAACTTCCCCCGGTCAAGTTTCAAGTAAATCCCTCTTCAATGCTCTTTCACTATGTCCATGTATTTTCCTTCTTTCAACAACAACCCATTGTTGTGTAAGGAAAATATTTCCGGATATCTCTTTTATAAATATTATATTATCACTATATTTGCATAATATCATTAAGATTGTTAGTATGCAAATCATATTCCTTCAACGAAAGATGAAATGGAAATAGTTGATTATATCAAAAAAACAACCGGACTGAATGTTGTTTCGCGAAATCTTCCTGATGAAGTGATAAAAGGATTGCCTCTTTACCTGAGTATCGGAACTTATCAGGAGCTTTATATTGAGAACAGGAGAGTCATACTTGATATCAGAAAATCTTTTCAAGGTATTACACCGGACCGTCTTGCAAAGCAAAAAGAACTGTTGGAAAAGTATTTTTCTGCTACCATTGTTTTTTGTTTTGAAGAGATTGAATCTTATCAACGGCAGAGGTTGATCCAAAAGCGGGTTCCCTTTATTTTGCCAAACAGACAAATGTTTATCCCCACTCTGTTATTAGACCTGAAAGAGTTCGGTACCGGCACAAAATCTCAAAGAGATAACCTGGGAGCAATCAGCCAGCTTTTAGTTCTTTATCATTTACAAAAGGAATCAATTGAGAATATTCCTCTCGGAGAAATTACAAAATTACTGCCCTGCTCGCCTATGAGCATAACCCGTGCCACGAGAGAATTGGTTGCATCCGGAATTTGCAGAATTGAAGGTTCGAAAACGAAGGTCATTAAATTCTCATCTGAAAAAAAAGAACTCTGGAATATCTCACTTCCTTTATTAAGTTCGCCTGTAAAAAGAAAAATCTACTTTGACGATCTTCCGGAACTTTCTCCTCGGATGATATCGGGAGAAGCTGCTTTGGGACATTATAGCAATCTGTCAAGCGGTGAAAATAATCAATCCGCCATATCCATAAAAAAATACCGTTTAATGAAGAAACTAAATACACTTCCCGAAATACATTTGCATGACGGGAGGTTTACTGTTGAAATTTGGAATTACGAACCCGGATTACTTTCCAACACAAATTTTGTGGACCCCCTGTCATTATATCTTGCCTTCAAAAATGATGAAGACGAAAGAATACAAATGTCATTGGAAGAAATGATTGGGAATATTATATGGTAAGAGGGCTTGATAAATTCAAAGCACATTTTAGTGATTATGATCATCATTATACAATTATCGGAGGAACAGCCTGTTTTTGGAATTTGCAGGCTGCCGGTCTTGGATTTAGAGCAACTCAAGATATAGATATTCTTATCATATTAGAGAATTATGATATTAAATTCAACCATCACCTTTGGAAGTTCTTTATCGATGGGAAATATTCCAGTCTTCAAAAAGAGGTGACAGAACAAAAGTTCTATCGGTTTTTGAACCCGGGAGATGATGAGTTCCCGAAACAAATCGAAATTCTGTGCCGAAAACCGGAGGCAATCAATCTGCCCGGCGGTCTGGCTGTGACAGCTATCGATCCCGAAGAATACTTTTCTCATTTATCCGCCATCATTCTTGATGATGACTATTACAATTTTACAATTGGAAATTCTTATACTTTAAACGGACTGCATATATCCGGGATTGAGGCATTAATTTGCTTAAAAGCATATGCTTATCTAAATCTAAGTAACAGAAAAGAAGAAGGTGAGAATATTGATGAAAAAAACATAAACAAACATAAAAGGGATGTTTTCCGCCTTGGCGCAGGATTAAAAACGACGGATATTATTTTACCTTCAAAAATTCGATCTGATTTGAAAATGTTCGTGCAAATAATGGAGAAAGAAAAGCCGGAGGTTGTGAATCTGCTTAAACTCATGGGAATAAACAATTTAACGAGAGATGATATCCTGTCGACCTTAAATAAAAGTTTTCGACTCTAAATATAGTCGGGTAATTCGTTGTTTTTTCGCCTATTTAATTAATTGAACTTTAACACTTTTTATTAAAGTCTTTTCCCCCGTTTTACGGGTGAAGTGAAATATGTAGGTACCGCTTGAAACGGCATGGTTTCCCAGGTTTATCTGTTCTGTTTGTGTCCCTTTCTCTTTTTGTGATGATTCATTATATATTCTCTGACCGAGGATGTCATATATCTCAAGTCGGAGAACCCCGGAATCAGCCAGGGTATATTGAACAGAAATCTGTCCATTGGTCGGGTTCGGTGATACCGTTACTATTAATGTTTTTTCTTGGTATGTTACCTCCTTTTCTTCTTCTATTGATACAGGGGTTCTTGTCCCTGCGTAGATGTAAATATGAGATAATATCTTGCATGTCTCAAAATACTCAACTCCTGAATTTATTTAATATGTGCCACTTTTACGGTCGTGACAAATGAACCTTTCTCCATGTCGGAAGAAACCCTGATCAAGTATGTACTGCTTGAAACATTAAGCGAACTGAAATCTAAATCTTCACTATGTTCACCCCTTACTCCAAAGGCAGATTTTGAATAAATTTCTTTCCCCATTATGTCAAACACTTCTATTCGAATAACTCCATCACTCGGCTGGATGTAGTTGATCTTAATATTTTTGTTGAAGGGATTAGGGGAAACAAACACGCTTAACTCTGAAGCAAGATCTGTGCTGTATTCATCTTCAATGCCAGTGGGTTTTCTTGTTCCTTTTATTATAAATGTGCTACCCTCAGGTTCAGAATTATCGTAGTAAGCATTCTCCAAAATACATATATCATCAGCATCATCACCTGTAACATTGCCTATCCTGCCACCAAAATTGAAAGAATAAAAACCCGGATCTGCGGGGGAATAGATTCTTGCCTTTTCATCCGGTATTGGGTTACCTCCAAGGAAAAGCCTCGAGCTCGTGTATGCGATATGAAAAATCAAATCATTAAAACCATCTGAGTTAACATCGCCCGGTGAGAACAATCCCGTCCATCCACTATTCTGAAGATTAAACCCTTCAACTGCATGTGTGTTGACTGGTTTGGAACCATTAAACAGTACGGCATTAAACCAATAGGGGAATATATCATCAAGTACATTCCATGTGACGATATCACCCTTCCCGTCTCCATTCATGTCCGGGACTGAATAAGTTGCCCAAGCTGCCTCAGCAAATTCATTTTTTATATCTGAATATTCTGTGAAACCGAAAGTTTGATCACCATAAAGGTATCTTCTTACAGTGGTAGGATTTCCTTGGGGGTTGTAAATCATAAACGATGGATCAGCCTTCCCATCTCCGTCTATGTCTGCAAAATGGATTTGTTCTGCTCGACCTGTCATTCCGTATCCATCCAATTGGATCGGTGGGGTGTAGGTATAAACCTCTTGCAACGGATTTGTGTAGGATGTCTTAAAAAAATACATCGTACCCGTGTGATCCCCACTCGAAGGGGGTATTGTGTAATATTGATGACATAGTATCAATTCTTCCCATCCGTCTCCGTCAATATCAGCGGGCCATTCCCGTCCCATCATCAGTATGTAAGATGCAGAAGTATCAGGGAACTGGAATTCAAAATCCGGAATTGTATCAAAATCCGGTCCACCATAATACACCTTGTACCAATGATCAGTTTCTCTTTGAGATTTTTGACCAATTATCAGGTCTCTGTAGCTGTCCCTGTTAACATCACAAGCGGTAACAGCATAAGCACCTGCCGGATGAAAGATCGAATATGCAGGAATAGAACTCAGTGGATTGCCACCATAGAAGAAATGGACAAATCCCCATTTTTTGTATTCCCCATTGGCACTGTCCTGCTCCACGAGTACAAAATCGTCATATCCATCATTGTTCTGGTCCCCAAGATATATAACTGATTGATCCCAGTGCCATGCCCGGCGGACAAAAACAACGGTGTCAAACTGGGCATAAACTTCACCAAATACAGCAAGTGTAAAGAATAAAGTAAAATACAATTGATGGTTAAAATATTTGTCTTTCATAGTTACTCCAATTAATATCATTTTAAACAAAAAAAACGGAGATTCACACAAAACCATTCCATCGGGCAGCGAACCGTCCGCGGGGGCAATGTGTCAATCTCCGTTCTTAATACGGGACTACTAAACACACAAACTATTTAAAGATTAACAATCGTCACCTAAGGCTAATTCACCGTCTATTGTTTATCTTATCGATATGGATCTTCCTTAAAATAAAAAATAAAGTTTCCCAAAAATAAATTACATTTAAAATATGATAATGTCGAGAGGTTGAAAAAATAAATTTTGAACAATTTGACACGAATTGGAAATAAATAAAAATTTATGACAAAAAAGAGAACAATCCTTGATTTGGAGCAAAAATCATTAATTCGAAGAGTTCCAATTTACAAAACAATTTAGAGTTACAGTTCGCTGGTCGAAAATTATCGAATTAGAGCATTTTAAGATTATGCAATCTCTTTATCTGAGTTAAATGCCACTAAACAATCAGGAGAGTCAAACAAAAAAACAGTCTAATAAAAAATTCATTTGACTTGAATACAAAAAAATGTATATTTGCACTTCAAATGTAAGCGCTTACATCGGGTCATAATGTAAGCGCTTACATAAGATAATTGATCACTTAATCATATTGGAGAACAGATGAAAACAGTTACTTTCTTTCTATTTTTTTTCACACTTCTGGCAGGTGTTTCATCTGCACAATTTGTGAATGGTCAGGCTGCTGAAGGAGTCCTTGGACAGCTCGACTATATTACCCCAACGAGCGGTGTTGCAATCAACAAATTTAACTGACCAAATGGTGTTTTATTTGACAGCAGAAACGGAAAAATCTGGGTTGCTGACAGAGGCAACCATAGAGTTCTTCGTTTTTCATCAACAAATGCCTACATCAATGGTGGTGATGCAGAACTTGTAATTGGTCAACCTGACTTCACAACCAACACTTCAGGTCTTTCTGCAACCAAAATGAACAACCCTATCTGTGTGGTTATCGATGGTAACGGAACCTTATGGGTGAGTGAATATGGTAATAACCGTGTTACAAGATGGGACGATCCTGATAACCTGGTTAATGGTGACACCGCTGATGGTGTTCTTGGTCAACCCGATTTTGTAACAAATTCAGCAGCTACCAGCCAAAATAAGTTCAGTGGCCCTGCAGGTATTTTTGTTGAAGCAAATGGTACTCTATGGGTGAGTAACTTTAATATTCACAGACTGCTTCGCTTCCAGAACGCAGCCACCCTGCCTAACGGCTCAAATGCCGACCTTGTGATTGGCCAACCTGATTTTGTTACCGGAACCGCCGGACTCTCAGCAACCAAAATGAACAACACAAATGGAGTTTATGTTGACTGGCTCGGAAACCTTTGGGTAAGTGAATATACCAACAGAAGAGTTCTAAAATTTAATAATGCCTCAACACTTGTTAATGGCGACACAGCAGATGTTGTATTAGGTCAGCCTGATTTTATCACAAATACTGCTAACACAACTCAAAATGGTATGGGTAATGTCAGATGGCTAACCGGCGACATCAATGGTAATCTTTATGTGGTTCAGGAATCAAACAACCGTATTTCAGTATTTCTTCAGGCGACTACCCTCGCAAATGGCGCAAATGCCGACTATGTAATTGGTCAGCCTGATTTTACCACAGGAACCGGACTTAATCCTCCAACACAAAATTCATTAAGAACCCCCAGAGGCGCTTCAGTTGACAACACAGGTAAAAAACTTTGGGTCACCGATTGGGCAAACAACCGCGTTTTAAGATATGACATCTCCTCTCTTGTTCCTGTTGAACTTTCTTCATTTTCTGCATCAGTGACCTTAAACAATGTTGAATTAAACTGGACAACAGCAACCGAAACTAATAACTTCGGTTTTTCGATTGAAAGAAGAAGTGAGGAATCTGAATTTGAAGAAATTGGTTTTGTAAAAGGAAATGGTACTTCCACACTGATAAATTCTTATTCATTTATCGATTCAAAACCATTGTCGGGAGTTGTTTATTATCGTCTAAAACAAATTGACCTTGACGGTTCAATAAACTATTCGAATGAAGTTTTAGCCGACAATACAGGTCTTATCGAAGGCTTCCGCCTTTTGGGAAACTATCCAAATCCGTTTAATCCATCAACCACAATTTCATTTACTCTTACTGAAAAAGAGAATGTAAGAGTTTTGGTCAGGGATATTCTTGGTAGTGAAGTGGTCGAAATTTTTAACGGCATCGCTTCTCCCGGAATCAACAGATTACAGTGGAATGGAACCAACTCGTTGGGTCAGACTGTTAACTCAGGAGTCTATTTTTATACTGTCGAAGTGAACAACAAAGTTTATTCCGGTAAAATGATCTTTAACAAATAGGCAACAAAATGAGAATATCAATAAAAGTTTTCCTGGTTACACTCCTTCTCTCTGGAAGTGGATACTTAAATGCGCAGGATTACCTCTTCTTCTCGGACAGCGACCTTCCAAATTATTACGATCCGAGCTACCTTCAGGTAACTGCTCCAAGTGAACTCCTGTCTGTAAACGGTGTGAAGTTCCCCGTGGTCACCGATACTTTTTATGCAGGTACCAACGGTCTGAAACTTCTTTACAAATCAGTTACCGGTGGTGATTGGGCAGCAGCAGTTGCAGCCCCCGGTTGGCCCGGAAGAGATGCCACACTTAAGGATTCCATTGTCTTTATGGTCTATTCCGCTGTGGCGGTTAATGCCTCTGATCTTCCATCAATCTTTGTGGAAGATCTTTCAAATCAAAGGTCAACTAAAATCCCGCTCGCTCGGTATAACCCGTTGGGAATTCCTGCGGGAACATGGACTAAACTCTGGCTCCCGCTTGACACACTAAAACGGAATCCGGGCAACTGTGACCTTACCAGAGTTAAAACAATTTTCTATTGCCAGTCAGTAGCTGATGGAATTTCTCGCACTCTCTTCCTTGATGATATAAAGATGACCGGCGGTGCTTCGATCCATGATTACAACTACATAGTTGTTCTTGGGTCTTCAACTTCCGCCGGCACGGGTGCAAATCCTCCCGATAGCGCTTATGTCAACAGGTTAAGAAAACATATAACAAGTCTTGATACTACATATAAAGTATTAAACCTTGCGGTTGGAGGATACACCTCTTATCATGTGATGCCAACCGGTTTTGTTCCACCGGGTGGAAGACCGACTCCAAGAATAACCAATAACATCAGTTATGCCCTGGAATACAATCCAAAAGCCATCTTCATTAATCTTCCGTCAAATGATGCGGCAAGTGGATATCCAATCATTGAACAGATCGCCAATTTTGATACTTTGGTGGCAGTGGCAACCAGGAATAATGTAAAACTTTGGATCACCACAACTCAGCCAAGGAATCTTTCAAATCAGTCACAACTTGATTTGTTAATAACAATGAAGGATTCTGTTTACTCCCGTTATGGTACTTATGCAGTCGATTTCTGGACAACCCTTGCACAACCAAATGGATTTATAGTTCCTGAATATAACTCGGGTGACGGCATCCATCTAAATAACGCGGGTCATCGGCTTATCTATGAAAGAGCGATAGAGGCTATCCTGCCGATGTTCATCCCGGTGGAATTAGTGAGTTTCATTGCCACGAGATCAAAATCGGATGTTGTTCTTCAATGGATTACGGGTACGGAAACAAACAGTTATGGATTTGAAGTGCAAAGAAGTTTAAACAAGACTGATTTTGAGACTATTGGATTTGTTGAAGGTGCCGGAACCACAGTTTCACAGTCAAGTTACAGTTATACCGACGGCTCTGCTCAAAAAGATGTAAGTTACTTTTATCGATTAAGGCAGATTGACTATGACGGTTCAAGTTCATATTCAAGTCTTGTTGAAGTGGAGGCAGAATCTCCCGTCGGGTTTTTTCTTTTTCAAAACTATCCCAATCCGTTTAATCCGGTAACAACGGTTTCATTCACTCTGAAAGAAGCCACAAAAGCTGAATTGAAACTTTATGATATGACGGGAAGAGAAATTATTGAGATATTTTCGGGTGATCTGTCACAGGGATATCACAAAATGCAAATTGATGGCTCAAAGCTGGCTTCAGGTGTATATACTTGCCGACTTGCAGCCGGAGAGTTTTCTTCATCTATAAAACTCACTCTCTTGAAGTAATAAACGGTTACACAAGAGTCTTTAAGGGGCCGGCTTTACCCAAACCGGTCCCTTTTTTATTTGCTCCTGTCTAATGAAGAAGATTCTCTGACCCTCAATTCAGGGTCTATTATTAGCTGTTTGGGTGTATCCTCAATCCTCTTTTCACTAATCATCTCCATTATCATTTCAAACGCCTTCTGCCCAAAAAGTGAAGTGTTGAGATACACAGAACTTAATGACGGTCTGGTCATCTGTGCAAACTCAATATCATCAAATCCACATATTTCAACATCTTCAGGTATTTTCATACCGTAACGGTGCATCCAGTTTAATGCGCCGAGTGCCATTGCATCGTTTGAGGCAAAAATAGCAGAAATATCTTTCCTCTTCAAAAACAATTCCTGAACAGCATTGTAGCCTGATATCTGTCGGAATGTGCCTTCAAGAATTTCGACATCAGTCTTTTTTATTCCAAATTTATGAACGGCGGAAAGAAACCCTTCTGTTCTCTCAATCGCATCGATGTTTCCTTCCTCCCCTTTTATCAAAGCGATTTTCCTGTTTCCCTGTGTTATCAGATGTTCTGTTGCCATAAAGGCACCGCTGTAATTATCCAATACCAGATCAACATGCTCCCGATATTTCACAAATCTGCTCAGAACGATGTTTGGCAGTTTAGGAAACCTTCGCGCCATTTCCTTTTTGATTCCCTCAATGTGATACATAAGGATTAACCCGTCAATTTTTGTGCTCAGCTTTTTCACTGTTGCAAAAAACTCTTCCGGTGAACCTTTTTGACCGGCGACAACAATATCATATCCTCTTGCCTCGGCAAGTGCTTGAATTGAATAAATGAATTCCGAAAAAAGATTGCCATATAACACAGGCAATATTATTCCAATTGTCTCCTGTTTTCCTCCACTAAGACCACGAGCTGAAGCACTTGGTGAAAAATTGAGCTTTTTTGCCACTTCAAGCACATGTGCCACTGTCCTATCCGTCACAAGTGAACTTTTGTTAAACACCCTTGACACCGTGGCAATCGAGACTTTGGCTATCCGCGCAACATCATAAATGGTTGATTCTTTTTCTTTTTTCATTCTTCATCATTTTTTCTGAAAGCGGTTACAATTTAATATTTTTTTTAGAATATTCATCTCCTTCATGAAAACCACCGATAAGGAAACTTCCGCTTCTAAACAAAAAAAAGCTGCCACCATTTCTGATGACAGCTTTAAATTTTTAACGATCTGAGTTATAAGTCAGAAGTCAAAATACTTTCTGAACAACTATTTGTTCATACAATCGCAGTGACCACATTCCATCGGAAGATTGTCAGATGTTTTGATGAATTCTGCAATTGAAGCAACTACATATTCCATCATTTCCTTTGTAAGTTCAGGATAGATTGGAATAGCAAATGAATCAGTTGCGGCACAGTTTGCGACAGGGTAGTCCTCATCTTTTAAATTGAGATGTGCAAAACACTCCTGGCGGTGGAATGGAACAGGATAATAGACTTCATTACCAATTCCTTTTTCAGTAAGGAATGCTCTCAATGCATTTCTTCTCTCAACACGGAGCACATACTGGTTATAGATGTGGTAATTTACCAATCCCGGACCTTCATAAACCGCTTTTGGAATAAGAACTTTGTTTTTGTCGTCAAATTTGATTCTGCCTGCTTCTTCAGCAAGACCCGCTTCAATCAGCAGTTTTGTGTAATAAGCAGCGTTTTCGCGTCTTTTTGCCGACCAGTCGTTCAAATGTGGAAGTTTTACAGAGAGAACTGCAGCCTGAATTGAATCCAAACGGAAGTTGCCACCAATTACTTTATGATAATATTTTGGTTTTCCACCATGAACTCTCATGATTCTGATCATGTCAATCAGTTCATCATCGTTGGTGACAACAAGACCACCATCACCAAAACAACCGAGGTTTTTACTTGGGAAAAATGAAAAACATCCGATATCACCGATATTTCCAACTTGTCTGCCATCTTTATACTGAACGGAGATTGCCTGGGCACCATCTTCGATCACACGAAGATTGTGTTTTTTTGCAATTGCCATAATCGGTTCCATGTCGGCTGACTGACCATAGAGATGTACCGGAATAATAGCTTTAGTTTTTGAAGTGATTTTTGCTTCAATCTGAGTTGGGTCGATATTAAAAGTTACAGGATCGGAATCAACCAATACCGGAACTGCATTTAATCTGGCAACAACTCCCGCAGTGGCAAAAAATGAATATGTTGGCATGATAACTTCATCATCTTTTCCAACACCAATTGCCATAAGCGCAAGCAGAAGAGCATCTGTTCCTGATGAAACACCCACGGCATATTTACTGCCGAGGAATTGAGCCATTTCTTCTTCCATTTTTTTAACGGCAGGTCCCATGATGTAAGCAGTTGATTCGGCAACACCGATAAGAGCAGCATCCAATTCATCTTTCATGGAAAGATACTGCGATTTAAGATCTAACAATGGTACTTTCATATTACTCTACTTCTTTCACTATATCATTTTCAAATTTATATTTTTTACCCGATTTTTCGCAGAAGGCTTCGCCGTTTTCATCAAATTTTAATCTGACGCCGGCTTCGCTCATCCATCCGATAATTCTTGCAGGATTTCCTACAACAAGTGCAAAGTCAGGAATGTCTTTAGTGACTACACTTCCCGCACCCACAAAAGCGAATCTACCGATTGTATTTCCACAAACGATTGTTGAATTTGCACCAAGTGATGCACCTTCTTTAACAAGGGTTTTCAGATAATATTTTGCACCTACCTGTGGATATTTGCTTCTTGGGTCGATGATATTTGTGAATACCATTGAAGGTCCACAAAAAACATAATCTTCAAGGGTTACACCTTCATAAACGGACACATTGTTTTGTATTTTAACAAAGTTACCGATGGTGACATTATTTCCAACATTTACATTCTGTCCAAGAATTACATTATTCCCAATTTTGGAACCGGACTGTACATGAGAAAAATGCCAGACTTTTGTGCCCGAACCAAGTTCAACACCATCATCGACAACTGCATATTGATTTACATAGGGGGGTTTATTTTCACTCATTCTGATAACCTTTCCTGGGCTTGTTCAAGAATTTTTAATACTTCGAGGGCGTGAACACCATCTGAAAATGGAGTTTTTCCTGTTAACACACACTCATAAAAATGTTTTTGTTCTTCAGCAAGAGGTGGTTTGTTTTCATATTGTACCACTTCAAACGACTGATCAAAGGCTTCAAGCTGTCCATCAACTTTCCTGAATCCTTTTTTGTAGAACTTAAGTTTATTGTCGGGAAGACTGTCTTCAAATACAAACATTCCTTCACTTCCGATAACCACAAGTCTCTGTTCCTTAAAAGGATGGAGCCAGCTCACAAAAATGTGTGCCGAGATATTATCGGGATAATTCAAAAATGTTACTGTTGAGTCTTCGATATTTGGTTGAATTACGGCAGAACCCTGAGCATGAACATTTATCGGGTTTGTGCCGATGATAAACTGGATAATCGCAATATCATGTGGAGCAAAACTCCATAGAGCATTCTCTTCGGAACGGATCTTGCCAAGATTGAGCCTGTTGCTGTAGATATATTGAAGATCACCCAACTCTTTTCCAACAGCATTTTTGATGTGCTTCACCGCTTCGTGATAAAGCAAAACATGACCAACCATCAATCTGAGGTTGTTTTTTTCTGCAATATGAACAAGATTTTCAGCTTCTTTTGAATAGAGTGTGATTGGTTTTTCAACTAATACATGTTTTCCGGCTTCAAGAAGGCTTTTTGCAACAAAATAGTGGGTCTGAGCAGGTGTGGCGACAATTGCTGTCGTTATTTCAGAATCATTAAGAATATCTTCGAGTGTATCAACAACTTTGATTTTATCAGAAATTGCCGAAACAGTAGCACGGGTTTTTAAGCCCGGATCATATACAACTATGTTTTCAGGGGGGAGCAGTGATGCGGCTGTTTTCAGGTGATTTTTACCCCAATTCCCAACCCCTAAAACTGCAAGTTTGATTTGATTAAAATCCATTTTTCTTCCGTTAATATATTTGGAATTCGTCCTGCGGAATTATTTTAATTCAGCTATTAAATTTAACATGTAGAAATCTATCTACAAAGATGAACCCTCGATTATTTTTGAGGCGTGTTCGTTTGGTCACAAGGTAGCGAAGGGGAAATTTTGGACCTCACCCCCGGCCCCTCTCCTAAAAGTAGAGGGGAGGATTACAATTAAAAATTAATCCGTTAAATCCGTCTCATCCGTGTTACTATTACAAAATCCTTCCGTGGAATCCGTGCTAAATCCGTGGAATCTGTGGAACTATACCTCACCCCCGGCCCCTCTCCTAAAAGTAGAGGGGAGGATTTAACTTTATATTTCATCCACATTATTGGATTACTGCATTATTGGATTATTGGATTCCAAAAAATCTCTACTTATTAAGGATCATTTTCCGGGTTTCACGGAAGCCATTCACATATAATGAATAGAAATATACTCCACTTGTGAGTTTACCGGCATCAAATTTCACTTCATAAGTTCCGGCAGGTTTATATTCATCCACAATTGTTGTGATCAGTCTTCCCAGAACATCATAAACAGCCAGCGTCACCTTTCCCGGTTCTTTCACAGAATATTGAAGTGTTGTAGAAGGATTAAATGGATTTGGAAAATTTTGACTTAATCCATAATCTGATGGTGTAAGGTCACTAAGACTTATTTCTTTAACTGATGTAAGTGTGTAGTCAAACTGGTAAAGTTCTTCCGGTTCAACGGTTCCATTACCATTTCCTGCAGGCACCTGATTTTGAAGTGTTCCGGCGTCCTGTGTCCCGTATTGAAGTACGGCGATGTAAAGCTTCGAAGGAGTATAACCAAACTCGTTTTGAATATTCACAAGTCCTTCAAGAGTTTGTCCTGACGCTTTTTCGGGATTTGAGGAAGCATCAAACCATGCGGTATAATTGTTGGTGCTCTCGTTTGCGAGGAATAATGACCATCCCGGGACAGTTCCACCCTTTGCCCACATTGCAGGGATTGGGTTTCTTAGGGAGTCGGTTATAAGGATAAAAACATCTTTCCCTTGAGTGGGAGCTGCCTGGGTTGCTACATACAGGTTGCCATTATTCCATCCCAGATAAAGATTTGCTCCGCTGTTTGATCCAACAGAAACAGCCTGTTGATCGAGCACACCATCGATGACAAAATTACTGCCCGTTCCACCGCCACCACCAAAGTTGATCTTAAAGTCTTGACCGTTATTGTTGTTCCATGAATTGTCGTTGTAGTGAATTACAAAGGCAACCCCGTTAACTTCCTGGGCACTGTTATTAAAAGGACCAATCTTGATTGTCAATAAACTGTCAGTTGATGGACCGGCAAAAGCCGTTTCAACTGCAGGACCTGTTCCGTTGAACAACACAGTTCCCGTGGGCCAATATACCTGATTTGGAGTGGTCCAGTTTGAACCTTGAGGATTTAAACCCCAATGGAGTTTTGCTCCCTGAACAGCTTTGGTTATGGTGACCGTTATTGTATCATTTTTTGTGGGTGCCGAAGGCATCCATGTTACAGTACTGACACCTGTTCCACCTCCTCCTCCGGGAGTGTAAGCGCCAACCCAGACATGTTGTATGGGAGTGGTTGCAACATTATTATTACTATCGACGGCTTCAACATAATAATCCACAAGTTTGTTTGAAATACCGGCGATGACAGCAGAATATTCTTTTGCTTTTACGAGTGGCATTGGATTGGTCATCGATATTTTTGTAACGCCCGGCATGTCTATTGTTGTCCATGCGCCAACCTCTGCACCACCGGCATAAGTTTCGTTCTGAACTGAAGACAGTGAGTTTTCACCATCAAGATCTTCACGATAATAAAGTTTTACAGATTTGAGTCCTTTTACATCGTAGGCGTAAGTCCAAACCTTAAAATCGGAAGGCTGCTGTTGGTTCCACTCGGTTGCACCGGGATTGTAAGGCTCTCTTTGTGGAATAAAGATTGTCGGTTTAGTATTGTCTGGCGCACCGGTGATAACGCTGTTTGCAAAATTTACTGCCTGATTGGCGCCACGAGTGGGATTTGAATCCCAGATTCCGCCGAGTGATCCATCCCAATACCAGTAATCGGAAGCTTCACTAACAAGCAGATACTTCCAGGCATTGTATGTGTTTGTTGCTCCCGGATTAACATTGTCTGCCATCGCAACATGGTTTTGCACAGCGGTTAAAACACCCCAACTGTTAATATCGGGACTGTAACCATCACTTCCCGGATCACCAAGCCATTTTTTGAACTCAGGATCACCATTATCGGCACCCGACCAGCTTCCCGATTCAATGTGAATTGGGGCATTTGGGTCAGGAGGGAACATTTCGAGGTAGTCTTCTATTGTTGTACAAACAAATCTTGAAGGATTTGCACTTAACCAGTTAACAAAATTTTGGAAGTTTGATCCGTAATATGAATCGGTTCCTCCACCGTAATTATCACCATCATGATGAAGAACAATCAGTACCGGTTTTGAGGGATCAGTGTTAAATTGTTCAAACTGACTCATCACAGATTCGTAGTTTAATGCCCCAAAACCCCCTCTGCCATCTTCGTTTCCAAGATAGCGGGAGGCTGGGATAGCTATGATATTCGATTTTTGTCCCGTTGCGGGATTAACATATTCAACATAATGTGGTCTGTGACCCCAGGCTGCCGAAATTCTTGTAGGAGCCCAGATATTCTGAAGCGCCAGCCAGTCATTTGGATTGGGATTAAGCACATCGGCTTTGTTTGGTTCATAGATGTTTCCACCCGTGTTGAAGGGATATCCTTGCGCTGCCCTGTCGAAATGGACATTATCCACCAGTACCCATTCGAGTCCTTCATCTGCAAGAGCAGGGATCATCCTGTCAACAAATGCGTTTTCAGGAGGAAAGATACCTTTTGAGTAGCCCCCCGGAAAATTTTGTGTAAATATCTGTTTGTGCCACTGAATCTGCATTCTGATATCTTTATAATCGATCAACCCCATAAGCGGGTGGAAATATCCAAAACCTACCATGTCCATTCTCGGATTGCCAAGAGAAGTGGTCTGATTTTTGATAAAATTCCAATTGGATTTCCAATTAAAAAAATTGCCGTTTCCGTTTGCTTCCAGGGCGTTCAGGTTCTCAATCAACGAACCGGTGAAACTGACTTGTGATCCAAAATGGGGCATGTTGGCACTGATACCTTTTTGAACGGCATTTTTGGGCCATGAAGTGTAGGGTCCTGTTCTCTGGTTATGAATGTCAGTTACCGAGAAGGGGAATCGCCCGTTTGCATCTGTTTGAACTACACTTTCGTAGGGCCAGTAAATCGGTTGATGCATATGCCAAAGGAAAGCGATGTAGATTGGCGGATTAACTTTTGTTTTGTTTACCTGATTTTGCTGTGAATATACATCAGCCAAAGAGAGCAACACTAACAAGATCAATATCGATATAAAGTTTGATTTTAGCATTATTTTTAACCTTTTGGTTCCAATCGGGTCGCTAAATGTTTGACCCGGAAAGAAATCTCTTTTTAGAGAGGAAATGACAATTCATAATTTTATTAATACAACCTTCAAATTACAAAAAAATAAAAAAAACGGATGTGATACTTTTTTCTTAATTTCGATTTGGAAAAATGTTTAAGTTTCCACTCTATGATATCATGAGAAATTAAAAAAACATAAGACGAGGATTAAAGCAATATGAAATTAAGGTTCATCCATTTTTCAGATTCGCATTTGGGGTTTGTTGACTACACTTCCGACGATTTTTCGGTTCAAAAAGCGCGGGAAGACGATGCCTACAAAACAGTAGCCGCAGTTATTGATCACGCAATCGAAACAAAACCCGATTTTGTGATCCACACCGGCGATTTTTTCCACCGTCCCTCGCCCTATAACAAAGCAATTATTGAAGCCGGGAAACAGTTTAAACGGCTTTCAGATGCAGGCATACCTTTTTATATGATCGCCGGAAACCACGACCTTCCAAAATCGGAAGATACCCGCGCAATTCATGAAATTTATGAAATGTTTCCGGGCTGTAAAATTTTTTATGACCAGAAATATTCCACGCTCGATTGTGGAAGTTTTATACTCCATGCACTTCCCCACATCAATTTCTCACAAAATCATCTTGATGAAATCAACAAGATTGCAGTAACCGACACCAAAAAACCGAATATTCTTTTGATGCACCTCTCGATGCCGGTCTCAATTTACAAAGAGGAAGAACCCGGTGGAGGCATTTTCCCTGTTGATAAACTGGCGATACTCAAAGAATTCAACTATGTTGCCCTTGGTCATTGGCACAGATTTAACCATCTGAATAAATATGGCAATGTCTGTTATTCAGGCTCAACTGAAAGAATCAACTCCGGTGAGGCAGACCATAACAAAGGCTTTGTGGAGGTAACCATAGATGACAATGAAACCACCATCAACTTTAAAAAATTGGAAACAAGAGAGTATCTTAACATAACAGTGGATGGATGTTCATCGAAAACAAAACAAAATATCCTTGATGAAATTAGTGCAATTACCGGAGGAAGAGATATCTCAGAGGCAATCGTGAGAGTTGTCTTAAAAAATGTGAAGGATACACGATACTACGAAATTATGCGAGATGATATTCACGAGATCACAGGTGATTGTCTGGTACTGAGGTTTAACAAAATTCTGGAGGGGCAAACTTCCGTTGAAGATCGTGATAACCAGGGTGGAGAATCGTTGGTCGACAGGCTCCTTGCCGATCTCAGGGCCGGGTTCCCCGATGAAGAGGAATTCAAAAAATTTGAGGAAATTACTAAAGAATTGTTTGAAGAAATTATAACACAGGATGGCGGAAATGATAATTAAAACTCTCTCTCTGAAAAATTTTAAACAATATCGTGATGAATTTATCACCTTCCCTGACGGGTTAACAGGTTTGGTGGGCAATAATGGAGCCGGAAAATCCACAATCTTTGATGCCATCACATTTGCCCTTTTTGGATCATCCACCGATGTTGCACTTCCTCTTCTTAAAAATGATAAAGCCGGTGTTAAAGACAAGGTTGAAGTAATTCTCGAGTTCATGGAAAGGGGTGAAAAGTATAAGGTTGTCAGAACTCTGGCAGGGAACAAAAACCTTACTGCATCTGCATCATTTTATAAATGGAACGAATTAACTCCCCCGGCTCACTACGAAAAAACGAGTGAACAGGTGATAAATGTGAGAAAAGATGTTCATAAAGTGATAAAAGTTGACAGAAAAAGTTTTATCAATTCCTTCTTCGCCAAACAAAAAGAAACCGCAGGATTAATCGCTGCCGGAGTAAAAGAACGCGAAATAGAGATCAGAAAAATGCTCGGATTCGACAGACTCGATAAACTCAGCAAAAAAGTTGGCGAAATTATCAAGGAAAAGAATGTTGTTGTTCAGACACTTTCTCAAAATCTCCTGTCAGATGAAGTTATGACATCACTGAATGAATCAAAAAAATTAAAATCAGAAGAGCTTGCAATCCTTGAATCTCAACTCAAAGTCAAATCAAAATTGGTATCTTCAAAACTTAAGGAAAAAGAAGATGCCCGCATGAATCTGGAAACTTTGAGAGCAATCGAAGAACAGTACACGGCATTTGAGATAATCATAACCGGGCTAAAAACATCGATTAAAAACTCAAACGAGATGATTAGCTCAACAAACCAGGAAATTGCAAATCTGATTCAGCTGCAGATTGAAGCCCGGGAACTTGCACCTGTTGTAGAACAATTGTCAAAACTCGATGCAGAATTGTCTGACCTGCAAAGTAAAAAAGAGAATAAATCACGCTATAACAGCATTCAAACCGGGAAATTAAAGCTGGAACAATCTCTCCTTGAATTTGACAAACAGCTCAAAGAAATCGAGAAATCAATTGATGCCAATTCCGGGGTGGAATCGTTGTTAACTGCTAATGAGCAACTAAAAACTGCTCTTGAAGAGAGCATAATGATCATCAACAGCAACATCAGTGATCTCGATAGAGAAATTGCCGGTTACAAGTCGCAACTTAAAGAGAAGGAAAAAAGACTTAAACATATTAATGGACTTGATGAGACTGCTCCCTGTCCAGAGTGTGAGAGAGAACTTGGTACACAAAAGCCATTACTTGTCAAAAAATATAACTCAGAAATCGGGGTTCTAAACGATCAAATTCAAAAGGTGTCAGGAAGACTCGCAGAACTTCAAGATTCACTGGCAAAAAAACAGAGTGATAAGAAAGGGATTGAATCCGGGAGAGAGACTCTAATAAACAGAAATTCGAAGTTGCAGACAGACATCGCACTCGGTAACAGTCTGAAAAAACAAATTGAATCAACAAAATCGGGCATCACTTCAGCAGTGCATGACCTCGATGCTGTTGGCAACCGTGATTTTGATCAGACACTGTATGATAAAGTTGTTGAACAACTTGAAGTCACAAAATCAGAAAACAACAGATACCAAAAAATGCTGGGAAAAGTTGGGACTCTTCCGTCAAAACAGCAAAAACTTGTAGAAATTCAAGCTGAACTTAATAGATTAAACAATGAGCTTGTTATCAAACAGAATGATCAATCAAATCTTGATTTTAACAAAGATTTGATCACTGTTGCTGAATCAAACTTCAGGATAAAAGATGCAGAACATCTTCAATCAGTAAATGAACACAACTCAACAAATGTTGAACTTAACTCTGTGCAGACGGAAATTAATTCAATCGAAACGAGAATTGGAGAAAATGAAGACCGAAAGAGTGATTATCAGGAAAAAGTAAATGAATTGGAACAATTCAAGCGATATAATGGAATGATAGACCTGTTTAAGATGAAGGTTATGTCAACTGCCTTACCGGGGATATCAGCCAAAGCCAACGAACTTTTTAAACAGATAACCGGAGACCGGTATGATAATCTCAAAATCGATCAGGAATCGTTTGAAATAATCGTTAATCGTGATGATAATGAAGTGCTCATTGAAACTCTTTCGGGCGGTGAAAAAGATCTGGCGGCTGTTTGCTTGAGAATTGCAATCAGTCAATACATTATACAAAATAATGGAGGAGGTAACCTTGGCTTCCTCGCACTCGATGAGGTTTTTGGCTCACAGGATGAAAACCGCAGAGGTGAATTGATGAACTCGCTTCACAAAATCTCAAAATTGTTTAATCAAGTCTTTATTGTCGCGCACAACAAAGATGTGGAAGAACAATTTCCGAATCGATTTATAATTTCAAAATCGGGTAATTATAGCAAAATAGAAACGCTGTTCGCTGTTTAATAAAAAATCCGCTCTAATTCTGCGGGATCATTGGTTTTTCCGAGGGCAAGGATAAGTTTTATTCTTGCCTTCTGTCCATTTAAATATTCTGCAAAAATAACGCCCGACTCCCTTAACCATTTCCCGGCTCCGGGGTAACTGTAGATGTCATCGGTTTCTCCCGCCGGGCAGCGCGATACCAAAACCACCGGAATCCCTTTCTCCAAAACATACTCGATTCCTTCAAAGACTGCCGGGGGAACATTCCCCACTCCCAACGCTTCCACCACTACACCATCAACTCCGGAATCAGCTGAATATCTAAAAAATTTATCATCCATTCCTGCATAACATTTAAGCAGATCAACATTTGAATTTATTTTGGATGTTCTGATGGTTTCAAGTCTCCGTGGAGCCCGATTTAGAATTACTCTCCCTCTGTCAACAAATCCGAGACTTCCAAAATCCAGCGAAGCAAAGGTTTCCTCATCTTCCGTATGGGTTTTTGTTACCTCACTTGCAGCGTTTATCTCACCATTCAGACATACCAAAACACCCATATCCCTGCTATTTGGATTAAGACATGTATAAATTGAGTCTATCAAATTTGGAGGACCATCCCAGTCAGGATCAGAACTGTTTCTCATCGATCCCGTTAACACAACAGGAATATGACATTCAAGATAGAGATCGAGGAAATACGCTGTCTCTTCGAGGGTGTCGGTGCCGTGTGTTATTATAATACCATCATATTCATTTTCATCGATCATTTGCTGGATGGTTAATGCCAGTTCAAACATCAACTCAGGTGTAATATGAGGACCCGGATATTTCCCAAAATCGTAGAAATCCACCTTTCCAAGAGATTTTAACTCCGGAATCATATCAATTATTTCACCCCCCGTCAAGTGAGGAACTGCGCCTCCGGTTTGTGAATCCACTTTCATCGAAATGGTACCACCGGTGAAAACTATCATGATTTTTTTCATATCTTACGGTCCGGAAATTATTTATATTGCAATGCAAATTACGGAAATTTGAATTGTTTAGTTGAATAATCGCCTGCCAAAGGCAGAACAAAGTACGGTATCGTACAGAGGTGTTAATATGTTACATGTAGTTGATGTTGAACTTACTCCCAATCCACACGCTATTAAATTTGTCTTAAATCAGAAATTGCTTCACTTTACATCGAGGCAATTCAGCACACCCGAAGATGCAGTAAATGATCCACTCGCAAACGGTATTTTTGCCCTCGAGGGAGTTGCATCTGTGTTTTATACCGATAAATTTATCACTGTTGAAAAAAAACAGGGTTACGATTGGGGAAAGATCCAAAGACCTTTTCTCACTTATCTAAGTAAATTTGATCAATCACTCATTCCTGAAGAAGCCACTCCCGAAGGAATGGATGAAAACACGAGTGAACTTCTTAAACAGATATCTGAAGTATTAAATAAAAAAGTTGTTCCCGCTCTTGCTTACGATGGTGGTGGTCTCGAAATTCTGGGACTTGATGGTTATTCTCTCAAGGTTCGCTATCAAGGAGCCTGCGGAAGCTGCCCAAGTGCACAAAGAGGAACCCTCTCGGCAATTGAAAGCCTGCTTAAAAGAGATGTACATCCCGCACTGGAAGTTATTCCGGACTAAATATTAATTATTAATTATTATTTTAGTTGTCCTGAATTAAGCGTCAGTGAGAAGTAAAAAAGTTAATGTTTGAATATAAAAAGTGATTTTTAAGTCATATATTAAAATTTACAGATAATCCCACCAAAGTTAAATCGATTTAAAATAAAAAAAGCTGCCCCATTTACGAGGCAGCTTTTGTTTTTTAAAGTATCTGCGATACTAAGATTAATACCTGATAATTAATAATTAATTAAAAGGTATATCTCACACCAAGTTGCATAGCCCAGCGGCTGTTGATGTCACTCGGAGCCCAAGGAACATTGGTAGTTGGGGCTGAGAATGAGTAAACAGGTTTTCCGCCGACACTTCTGTTGATCATTCTTACAACATTTGAAGTTGAGAATACTGATTCGTCGTATCCCCAATCGCTGTTCATAAGATTAAGTACATTCAAAATGTCGAGGGTTATCGTGAATTTCTGATTGAGAACTGTTGGGATATCCTGAGCGAGTCTTAAATCAAAGATGTCTCTCCATGGATTTCTTGCGCCGTTTCTTTCAGCAATAGTCCCTCTGTGGCTATTAAGATATTCATTATTCTGGATGTATGATTCAAGCTGTGAGTACATAGCAGCAGATGGTACAAAAGCACCACCGGTTACAGCACCAAGCTGATACGCTCCACTTGAAAGTTCAGCAGCGGTTGGGATGTAGAACAGATCGTTCTGATCAAAACCGTCGTTGTTCAAGTCACCATTAACTGTGAATGAGAATGGGGCACCACTCTGTCCGTTGTAGAACAATGAGATTGTGGTTGGTGCATTTGTAAAGAAATCGTGTGTCAATGATACTGAAGCAAAGAACCTGTTTTTGATCTCATAAAGTGAAGTAACAAGTTCAGGATTGTTTGGATCACCTTTAACAGGGTTGTATCTCATCTGAGAAACAGCCTGTGAAGAGGTTGTGCTGTTCATATCTTTTGCAATACCATGGGTATAACCAAAATTGATCGACAAACCTCTGGCAACATATCTCTGGAACTGAATTGCAAAGTTCATCTGATATCCCTCTGAAGTGTTTTTCAGTGAAAGGACATCTCTGAAGTTGTTGTTTTTATTGTCAGTTCCACCATAAACTGGTCTTCCAAGTTCTGAAGCGATTGTGGTTGGAGATGAATAATTTCTGATATTCAGCTTTTCATACATTACTTCATTAAGAGTTTTTGAATAGATTACTTCAAGTGATCCAACAAATTCCCAAGGGAGTTTTTGATCGTATGCAGCATTTATTCTGAACAACTGTGGAAATTTGAAGTTAGGATCAACCATATTGATTTCTGACTGAAGATTTGGTGCGCCTGTTCCGGGATCACCAACTTTAGGCTGAATTCTTGGGTTGATTGAGAATACTGTTCCGTTACCACCGGATAACTCTGCAGTAAGAAGTCCTGTGTTTGCGAAGTTGTTGGAAATCCAAACATAAGGAACTTTACCTGTAAAGATACCAAGACCACCTCTTAACTGGGCAGCTCTGTCTTCAGTAAGAGAAAGGTTAAAACCTGCTCTTGGTGAGAACAATAATTTTCCATCAGGAACACCACTGGTGCTGTAGCCTGAAAAATATTTAGAAACAGAATCGTTGGCAGCAGGAGTTTTAGGGAAAGTAGGGATGTCAACTCTAACACCAAATGTAAGTCTTAAAGCACCATTTACCTGCCATTCATCCTGAGCATAAAGACCAAACTGGTTTGCGCTGAAATCAGCGGAAGGTCTGTTGTCGTATGAATCGCCACTTCTTGCAAAAGCTCTCTGATATGATCCAACTTTTGAATTTTTGAAATCTTCAAAGCTGTTGAACACATAATATCCGTAGAATGAACGGATGAAGAGGTTCGAGAATGTGTAAAATTCGTTGTGTGTACCAAAAGTAAGGATATGATTACCAATATTCCATGTAAAGTTATTGGTAAATTCAATGATATCCTGGTCAAGTTTGTTTGCAGGTGAAAATCTGTCAGCACCGAGTGTGTAGGTAACTCCACCCTGTCTGATTTCGATTTCAGGTGATTCTGCAAATGGCAACTCTCTTTTGTCTCTGATTCTGGTATAACCAACAATCAACTCGTTCGACATGTTGTTACTGATTGTCGTGTTCCACTGGAGAACAGTCGAATTTGTAATTGAAGCGAGTCTGTAGGTATAAGAACCAAAAGTTAAATAGTTGTTTCTGTTTCTGTTTGCAAGAATGTCATCAGCCCCATCAACAAAGTTGTGTCTTAAAGTAAGACGGTTGTTTTCGTTGAGGTTAAAATCCAAACGGGCAAAAATCTTTGTTGAAGGTCTTTTAAGATCAACAGAACCGTAAGAACCGGCATCATACCCTTTACCACTCATAATAGTTGAGATCGAATCGCCATATGCACTGATTCCGGCTGCTCCGGTAGCAAGTGATGTGTTGGCATAAGGTCTGGTATAGTTGGTAAGTTCTGCACTTGCGAAGAAGAAGAGCCTGTCTTTAATTATCGGACCACCGATTCTTCCACCAATCTGATACTCGGTAAAGTCAGGATATGCGGTTTTAAGAGCATCCGGGCTTTTCCCTACAAATGATTGATTTCTTCCATAACCAAAGATCGAACCTGAAAATGTGTTGGTTCCCGATCTTGTGATTGCATTGATACCACCACCGGTGAAACCGGAAAGTTTAACATCATAAGGGGCAACCACTACCTGGAATTCCTGGATAGCGTCGAGGGAAATGGGGTTTGTTCCGGCCTGACCACCGGGTGTTCCCGAGGAGCCAAGACCAAAAAGATCGTTATACTGTGTACCATCGATCTGGATGTTGTTATATCTGCTCGATTTTCCGGCTGCTGATAGATCAGAACCTGAGAAAAGAGGGGAAAGTTTTGAGAAATCCGAGAACCTTCTGTTAATTGTAGGCAGATTTTCGATTGTCTCTGTGGCTACTGTTTGAGCCGAACCTGTTTTGGTCTCGGTCATTATCGGATCACTTTTTGCTAAAACCAAAACTTCTTCTGTTACTAATGAAGTTTCGACCATAACAAAGTCTAAACGAAGATTCTGACCCAATTCGAGATTAACGCCTTTTAATTCGACTGTTTTTTTTCCGGCATACGAAGCTATTACTTCATATGGTCCGCCGGGTTTTAAGCCGTATATATTATAGCTTCCATTCTCTCTTGCTGTGGTTCCATACACTGTTCCCGTAGGAAGATGTTTTGCACGGATCACAACACCCGGTAATGCAGCATTTTTGTCATCATTTACATTTCCAAATACAGTCGCAGTTGTAACTTGTGCGTTTAACTGTAATGAACCTATGACTAAAAACAATGCAGCTAATGAAAGTCTGTAAAATGACTTCATACCTTGCTCCTGATTGTTGTTTGATTGTTGATAAAATAAAAAATCAAGTTTTTAAAATTAAGGGTGGGAGTTTTAGGAATACTAAAACTTCGTGTTAAGAAATCGTTAAGTAAATTATTCACCGGATCGATGTCTTCTAATCTCGAAATAATGGGGTGTTTGTTAACAAAATGGGCAGTAAAAATTCTTACACAAATTTTTACCCTTCCATATGTAAAATTGCAAATATTTAGTGACCTAAAAAAACAGTTTTACAAAAAAAAAATGGCTGCTTTAAATTTTCATTTGTAGAAGCAATTGTTTTTGTTTCTATCCCCTATTCTGCTTCTTCGATACTCTGCTACTATTTCAAAAACATCATTTTTTCGGTTTTTACGAATAACGGGATCAAATTTTTGTCCCTGACCAACAAATTGTAAAAATATACACCTGATGCTATGTCTTTTAATGTTCCGATTGTTGCCGGCGAAAATTCCCTTTCATACTCTCCTTCTGGAAGCCACCCGTTTTGAAGCATTGTTACCAACTCACCATTAACATCATATACACGAAGGATTACTTCTGATTCTTCTGTTAAAGAGAATTTTATTTTAGTTGAAGGGTTAAAGGGGTTTGGGTAGTTTTGATATAGATATATCCTTTCATGCGTTGGGTTTTCTTCTTCTGCTGAAACACCCGTTATTACCACTGTTACACTGTCAAGTTTACTGACATTCCCTTGATTGTCCTTTGCAGTCAGTTTATAAATGTAACTGCCTGTTGGGTCTGCAAGTGAATCTGTGAATAGTGTATCGATTCCTGTGAATATTTTATTGTTATCATCAGGGATAAATAATGGGTCTCTGCTTCTGTAAAGTGAAAAAGAATTAAAGTCAGCTTCTGTACCTCCACGCCAATGAAGTTCCGATACTCTATCTGTACTCCCCTCTCCTTCTGGGAGAGGGGTTGGGGGTGAGGTCGCAAAAGTAAACCAAGGCTTTTTGGGTGGCAAATCCTTATACTCATAACTCTGTCCATAAGGTCCACCATACAGCCCAACATCACTCCTTGAACCATCCACATCGAGGATGTTTGGATCGCCTGCATTTATCAAAGGTGAAAACATTTGGAGCAAAAAATTGTTACTGTCCTGATTCTCAAACATTGGGTCGGCAGTGTAGTATATTGTTGTGTCGGGGTTAAAGCGAAACAGGTTATTAGATATTTGAGGGTTATTGTAAAACAAGTTGTAATTGATATCAGCATTAAATTCCGACTGTCCAACCTTAATCGCTGAAATCCAACTATCCTTGATGACATTATTCTTTATCGTAGCACCGGGATAAGGTTCAATTCCATATTCAAATCCTGATACTACATTGTTTATTATCTCACCCAACTCACAGTGCCATATACCGATCCATGCCAGACTTGATGATGTTGAAAGTAAGTTGTTGTAGGCATAAACTTCAGTTGCAAAAAAAAGATTACTGAAATCAAATCCATTTGAGCGTAATTCCAATAACCAATTGTTTCTAATCATTGCATAATCTGCACTAATTCCATACCCACATTTTTGAAATATGTTGTTTTGTACAATTATGATATCCAAGGAATGTGTAAAATCTAATTGTATGGCTTCTGTGCATCCATAAAAATAGCAATCTTCGATTTTACCAGTAACTTTACCTGTTCCCAATCCTGTAGAAAATTTTCCTATGAATTTCAAATTACTTATTGAACATTCAGTTACAGAATTGTAGTTATCGACAAGAACTAATCCACTGTGTTCAGTTGATCCCATTTGAGTCTTAAATGTAAGGTGTCTGATAGTCAAATGATCTTTCAAACTGAAGGCCCGAGTATAAATCGGATTTGGTGGGATTCCGGAAGAATATCCGGATATATCAATTATACAACTATCAACATCAACTCCCAAAATCGTCAAATATCTTCCTACTGAAATTGAAACCACCAATTCGGTGTAAACCCCTGTACCAATCATTATCGTATCTCCACTTAGACAAATATCAACAACCTTTTGGATTGAATCTGAAGCAGTTGCCCAGGTTGTGTAAGGATATGAAGGCGTTGCATTCCCTGCTTTAACATAATGAATTGTAGAATAACCGGGGATATTCAATAAGAGCATCAAGAGAGCTGAGAACAAGATAATTCTTTTTATGACTTTCCTGCGAAAGAGTATATTTCGATCTATATGGATGATTGACCTGGAGGCTGTCATTTAAGTATCACCCATTTTTTATTGATATTTATGTCGTTTACTTTAAGCGAATAAATATAGATTCCACTGGCAAGATTGCCTGAATCGATTGTTGTTCTGTGTCTGCCCATTGGCTTTTGTTCGTTCACCAACTGTTTTACCAATCTTCCGGTTATGTCATACAGTTTAATTGATACGAGTCCCTCTTTTGGAAGAGCATACTCAATTCCTGAAAAGCAGTAACCCGATCTTGTATTTGCTGAATCAGAATTTATAACAACAGTAGAAAGATTTGAGAAAAATCCGGCATAATCGCAATTAGTGTATGTATTGTTTGTAATAAGCGGTTTATCGTAGCCTGCTCCGTTTAACAGAAGTGCTGCATGACTGATGTTAGTGAAGTTGCATTTGTCAATGATTAAAGTATCAAATCCATTTGTTGCAGTTATTCCCGAGTATCCGTTTTTTATCTGGGCATGTTTTATTATTGCAGATGATCCGTTCCCAAGGTAAATTGAGTTCTGTTTTGTTTCATTTGGCTGAAGGAAATTTATTGTAACTTTGTTTGTCTCTGTTCCATTGATATAAATATCTCCTGCACAATAAACCGAGCTTGCAGAATCAAGGTTAAGCGTTGAACCGGGTTCAAGTGTCAGTACTCCTCCATCTTCTATTATCAGACTGTCGGTAAGAGTGTAGTTTCCTTCTATCTTAAGTCTCACTCCCGTAGGTACTTTAATTGTACCTTCTGATGATATTATCTCGCCGGAGGTTATTATTTCATCTGTTAAAAAAGTACCGGTGGAAGCCGATGTGGGGATAAGTCTGAATAATCTTCCATCGCCCTTACCTATGGGAATAATGGAAGTGAAGTCAAATCCTGAACTGTTGTTTTCAAATCTGAAGTCATTACCTCCTTCGATATCATAAAATCTCCAGTTTTTGTACCCGGTTGCTCTGATTCCCACATGCAGATTATTGTAAGTGGGCAGAAATACTTCCGAATCTGGTTCAGCTATATCCCAAGAGTTAATGTTTAAAAGAAAATAATAATCCCCTTTTAGAGGGCTTGTTTGTTTGGGCTTAAATTTAGTAAAACCGACATTAAAATAGTGTGTTCCCAAGGGATATTCGGGTAAATTGTCATCAAAAATTGTGAATTCAGAAATGCTGGCAGTATCCTTATATGGAAGAGGGTCGGAATCCTTATGATACGCAATACATGCATCATTTTTTGTGTATTGCAACTGTAGCAGATGCTTTCCCAAAGTACCTTTCAACCTTTTGCCAATCGATTTTATTGTATCGTATAAACCAAAATCATTTTCCCTGGGAACATTGTGTTGTATTAAATTCTGCCCAACCAATCCCTCTGCAAAGTATTCCCCCCAATCTGTGTACCATGACTTGTATGAGTAATATGTTTCATAAAATATTCCTTTACATCCATAAGCCAGCGCCTGAATTGTTTGTCCCAATACCTCGCTTCCTGTTGGTGTGCGATAGTAATGATAATCCGAATTCGTTGGATTAGGGTTACCAATCGAAGATAATCTTCTTGCACCAAATGTTTGAGCGGTATAGTAAAAATCGTCGTATTTTTCATTGACCTCCTGTAATCTTGTCCGGAGTTGGGAGTGTGTTAGAATAGTACCTGGATTGTTGTTAAAAACAGTATAGTACCAAAACATCATTTTCTTTGGATTAACAATGTTATTCCATGTCCTTATAACATTTAGACCTTCCTTTTCACCTGACCACTCAGGATAAATTTTTGTAAGCATAAATTTGTTATTAAACTGACTCATGCTGTTCATATAGGATTCAACTAACCTGTAGGGATGAAAACGATCATAGGCATGTGGTTCATCTAATGTGTAGAAGAATTTTATTTTGTTTTGGTAAAGACTGTTCACCTCTGTGGATGTCCAGATTTGGTTATAACTGCCCAAGCGACCCGGAATATCGTCATCTCCATGAATTTCCCAAATATTCCTATCCGTAACTTTCATATAATCAATGTACAATCCATCAAGTATCCCCAGATCCAGACCCTGAGGAATATCAACCTCATAAAATACTTTTGTAGTAGAATAATCCACTATACGATAACCAACATTTTGTGTGGGGAAATGACCCGATGCAGAATCTGGGTAAAAAACCGGAAGATTGTCAAGTACATAATCTAAATCAAAATTTTCATACTCAACATCATTTAATTCGTTTGAATAAATTAGTCGAGAAGCAAGCAGAGTTGTACATTGTGTGCCGTAATTATCGTTATATATTACTCTCACTTTTAGAGAACAAATAGGCATGTTTGTTTCCGGTTTGATACCAAGTTTCAGTCTGAAATTCACACGATATGGAATCGCCTCATTTGCCAATCGATGAGTCACTTTATAGTTGCGGTCTTGTTAAACAAAAGGTCCCCGAATTGCGAATATCTCCTGTTCTGTGCTGTTGGAATCAAGCCCTGAAAATACCTTTACACCTTTTACATTTCCATCAGAAAATTCATTTGTTATCAAACTGTTTCTTTCCATAACCAATGAATTAGAGTTAAAATCTCCTTTCCCTTCGGCTTCCCAGATATTGTAAATCGAGTGAGTCAGTATCTTTACCCAATCTACTTGTTGGAGGGATGCATCATCCTTAACCCACATTCCATTCATCGCAACTATGTTATTAAAAGATGAATTCGATAATGCCACCTGTTATCTTTCCAGACTTTCTTTACAGAGTCACTGTAATGAGCAATTGAATCTGAATGAATAATATAATGCATCACTGTCTGAAAGATTGTGTTGAAGCCTAATTTTACCAAATTTGTATCATCAAACTGATGGTAAGTAATTTCCGGATACTCACTTGAGGGTAAGTAAGTGCCAAAAAGTATCTCCTCGCGTTGCTGGGCGGAGGCAGAAGAAATGAAAACAATAGTGAGGATGATTATTGCAGTTAGTCTGGATATGAGACACATAGCAAAATTCCAATTAATAATTGATTAGAACTTTTTAGGGGAAAGTACCCCTAAATTGACAGAGGAACTTACTAAATTTTCCAATTAAAGTCAAGAGGTATTACAAGATTCTGAAAAATATAGTAGTAAAAAAGATAAAAGGATTAGTCTCAGAGTCTAAAACAAAGATGATCCGAGACTCAGCATTAAAGAAAAATAATATACAATTAATCAATATCCAACAGCAGCCCCACTCAATACTTGCCAAAGAGTTTGTTGATACCACGATGAAACTTGTGCATTCCTGCCACGGGTTCGGTGTACATCAGGATACATTTCCCTGAGACGACATGAATATCGGCTGCGACTCCATTTTCTGTTGCTTCTTTTGATCCGGAACCCTGCTGAAGCCATACGGAAGTGAACCCAAGTGATGCTGCCTCTTTCACAAGTAGTGCCGCCCTTTCCGGTTTTACACAAATTATCAGATTGGATGTTAACCCCGCTACAAGGTCGAGGGTTTTATAACATTTTACTCCCTCAACCATTTGTAATGAAGGATGAACAGGATATATTGTAAATCCCCGTGCCGTCAATTCTTTTAGTATGGCATTACCAAACTTTTTAACATCCGATGAAACTCCAACTAATGCAAAAGTTTTTTCACTAACCATTTTTTCTATTTGTTTATCCATTTTTATCCTCGTTTTAATAAATGAATCAGGTGGTAAACTTAATAAAACCTGAACATTTTTTACTAATTTAAATGACAGACAATCTATTTTTCTGACAGATGAAAGGAACCTGCACCCGATGCAGTGGTATGTCGATATTGTAACAGCTCACCCGATCATCACAGCCATGATTCAGTTTGCCATTTTGGGAACACTTGGGGATATGATCGCCGCATGGATAGTGAACAAAAAGTTCTTTCTGCCTTATAAACCCCTTGAACTTCTTTTAAAATTTGTCGAGTGGGCTTTTCTTGCTGTCTTGATTAAATATGCCTTTACGGGATATAAATTTTTTGTGGATGGACTTGTTACGACAGGACTGCTTCCTGAATTGGGAAGTTTTGGAACTGCTTTTGCGATTTCAACAGCAATGAATCTACAATTTGGACTGCTCCTGGTTCTGCTCCATCGTTTGCTTGATAATCTGATTGCCGGAAAGGTTAACTGGGCAAACATCAACAAAGGATTTTATTCCCTCATCTGGTTTTGGCTTCCTGCGCACACAATAACCTTTATGCTTCCAAAACCTTTTCAAATTGGACTTGCAGCACTTTGGTCGGTTTGTCTGGGTATAATTCTTGGATTCTACAACAAAAAGAAAGTGGAGAAAACATGATTTCATGTGCATTTTATGACAGCCCTGTGGGTACTCTTTATCTCGGTGCCGGAGAAAAAGGAATTGTGTTCATTGAATTCAAAAACGATTCAAAATTTGATGAACAAAAAACCAAACTCAAAAAAAGACTTAAAGATGAATTTTCCGAAAAGGAAACACCTTTGATCAAGGAGTTAAAAAAACAACTTGACGGCTATTTCTCAGGTAAAAGAAAAGATTTTGATCTGCCAATTCAAATGTCAGGAACTGAATTTCAAAAATCGGTTTGGAATCAACTACTCACGATTCCTTATGGTGAGACCAGATCATATAAACAGCAGGCTGAAATTATTGGAAACCCAAAGGCAGTTAGAGCAGTTGCAAATGCCAATGGTGACAATCTGATAAGCATCGTTATCCCTTGCCATCGTGTTATCGGTACCAATGGCTCTCTCACCGGATATGGTGGTGGACTCGACAATAAACAATGGTTACTCAATCACGAAAACAAATTCAATAAATAAGGTTTAAAGCAGTTATGAAGAGATTCCTCTCACTTTTTGTTGTAGTTGTATTTTTATTTCAACCCCTCCATTCCCAGTTCAATTTTAATGCCGACACAGTAAAAGCCGGAAAATATGATACGGGGAAGATGTGGACTTTCGAATTTCCACCTTTTGATTATCTCAAAGAAAAATATGGTTTTGAAGCCGCAAAGGAGTGGTTTGATGATGTACGCCTCTCAGCACTAAGAATCCCCGGTTGTTCCGCCTCCTTCGTTTCGGGAGACGGGTTGGTTATGACAAATAATCACTGCGCCAGAGGTGTGCAAAGACAGGTTCAAAAAGAGGGAGAAGAGCTCGCCAAAACAGGTTTTTATGCGACCACTCTCGAAGAGGAGAGAAAAATCCCAAACTATGTTGCAGAACAACTTGTGTATTTGAAGGATATCACTTCCGAAGTGCAACCCGAAATTGAAAAAGGGAAAGATGCTGCGGAAAAAGTATCAATTCGCGAAAAAGTAATGAAGGATTTAAAATCCAAATATGAAAAAGAAACAGGCTTAAAATGTGATGTCACCACTTATTTTAATGGCAGTCTCTTTTTTGTGCAGGGATTTAAGGTGTTTAAAGATGTAAGACTTGTTTTTCAGCCTGAAGAGGCGATCGGTTATTTTGGTGGCGATCCTGATAATTTTACATTCCCAAGATATAACCTCGACTGTACTTTTTATCGTGTTTATGGCGAAGATGGAAAACCGATAAAATCGGAACATTTTTATCAGTGGAGCAAAAACGGTGCTGCCGAAGGTGAACTGGTTTTTACGGTTGGAAACCCCGGTTCAACGAATCGTCTCAGAACTGTTGCACAACTTGAATATTTGAGGGATGTACAATACAGAAATCTTTCATTTATGATGAACAGCCTCTACAACAAACTTGAAGAGTTAAAATCTGTTAATCCAACAAGAGCAGATGAATATGAAAAACTCAGACTCGGTTTTTCAAATGGCTGGAAAAGCATCACCTCAACATACAAAGCCCTTCTCGATCCATATCTTCTTGCAAAAAAAATGGACTTTGAGAAAAAAGCAAAGGAGTTTGTGAACAACGATCCGGAACTTAAAGAAACCTATGGCGGTGTTTGGAAGAGTATTGAAATGACCCGCGCCGAACTTAAAGAGATTGATAAACAACTCGCAGCGTTCACCGCAAACAACACCTATTCAGCAAGATACTGGCTGATAGCAAATGAACTTGTCAGATATGCCAAACAGATGCAACTCCCCGAAGAAAAGAGAGATACGACTCTGAAATCAAAACGGTATCTCGAAATGAGAAACAATCTTTATCCTAAGAACTATGATCCCGTCCTTGAAGAAGCCAAGTTGATTATTAATCTTGACTATCTTGTTCTTAACCTGGGCAGTGATCATAAACTTGTTTCATCATTTTTTAACGGACTAAATTCGGAAGTGGCAGCAAAAAAACTGATTGCCACGACTCTATTTAAAGACAGAGAAACCGTCCTCGCAATGTTCGAAAAATCACCCGAAGAGATACTCTCTCTCGATGATCCTTTTGTAGAACACTTTGCCACAAACTGGGATTTGTTGGAAAAACTGAGAGAGCAACAAAGAGAAGTTATCAACACCGAAAATGTAACTTTTGGTTTAACGGGACAAATTCTTTACAAAATGTATGGAACCTCCATTTCACCCGATGCAAACAGAACTTTAAGAATAAGTGATGGCTTGATGGAGGGTTACAACTACAACGGTACAAAAGCTCCAGTCTTCACAACTTTTTATGGATTGTATGACAGATTTTTCTCTTTTGGTAAAAAATATCCGTTTGATTTGCCCGAAAGATGGGCAGAGATACCAAAAGACCTTGACCTCACAACACCATTCAATTTTGTTGCAACAAATGATATCGTTGGTGGAAATTCGGGAAGTCCTGTGATCAACAAAAATGCAGAGATTATCGGGCTGGCATTCGACGGAAATATCGAAAGTCTTCAAGGAAATTTTATCTATCTCCCCGATGTCAACAGAACAGTGGCAGTGGATTCCAGAGGAATGTATGAAGCAATCCGTAAGGTTTACAAAGCCACACGCCTCGCCGATGAACTTTGGAATGGGGGGATTAAGTGATTAACCGCAAAGGCCGCTAAGAACGCAAAGGGAGGGATTTAGGTTTAACCGCAAAGATCACGAAGAACGCAAATTTTAACTCCGACTTGTCGGAGGAGGGAATATAAAACCACAGAGCTCACAGAGCTCACAGAGGGAGATAATTAAAAATCTCCCTCAGTGGAATCTGTGTTAATCAGTGTAATCCGTGGAACTATTAAAAATCTCCCTCCGTGGAATCTGTGTTAATCTGTGATATCCGCGTAACTATCCCCCTCTACCGATTCAGCATTTTACTGACGGCAATCGGGACGATTACCACTCCTCACTCTAAAGGCTAAATAATCCCTGTTCTATCAAAAATTACTGCATTATTGGATTACTGCATTACTTTCTATACTTGGAAATGAACTCTTCAACTTCGGGGATTCCGCCCTGGAGGATCAGGTAGCCGTTACTCGGTTCGCGTTCGGTGATTTCACCGTTGACGGGGGTGAGCATGATCTTTTTAACCACTTCAAGGTCTTCACTTTGTCCAAGTGCCCATCCAAGTTTCATATAGGCAACTTCGGGGAGCATATTGGCACAAGGTACAACTCCAAGCTCCATCATATCCCTTCCCGTGTCATACACATACATCTGTACATAACCCCAGAGGGTCTGAACCGTCATATAAACAGCAACATTTTTTTCTTTGGCTCTTTTTAGTGCGGAATAAACGGGTTTGTTTACATGTCCAAGCCCTGTTCCTGCAATCACTATACCCCGATAACCATTGTCGATCATCGAGTCGATAATGTCGGGTTTCATGTTGGGATAATAATAAACAATTCCGACTTTTTCTTCAAAAGCAGTGTTGATGATTACATTGTTATCGCGTCTTCTTCGTTTATAATCCTGGCGAAGGGAAGTTATCTTTTCGCGACTTACCATCGCAATTGGAATATCACCAATGGTTCTAAAAGTTGACCGGTAACTTGAGTGCATTTTCCTCACCCTTGTGCCACGGTGGAGCAATCCATAATCGTCGGATGTGGGACCAAACATACAAACCAACACTTCGGCAATATCACTCTCAGCGGCAGTTTTTACACTGTGCATGAGGTTAAGTGCCGCATCGGAAGACGGTCGGTCACTTGATCTTTGTGAACCCACCATTACAATCGGGACGGGTGAGTTCTGCACCATAAATGAGAGAATTGCGGCGGTGTGGTGCATCGTGTCGGTGCCATGTCCAATTACAATTCCCTGCACACCTTTTTCAATCTCTTTACCAATCGCTTCTGCCGTCCCAATCCATTGTTCGGGACCCATGTTTTCGCTGAAGACTCCGTAAAGTTTTTCAGTTTCAAGGTTACATATATCAGCAAGTTCGGGAACGGAACCATAAAGTTCACCGGGTGAAAATGCAGGAATTACAGCGCCGGTTCTGTAATCAAGCCGGCTTGCAATGGTGCCTCCCGTACCGAGCAATTTCACTCTTGGTTTACGGGGATCGTAAGGGAATTCTTTTTCGGGAATTTTATAGTGGGCTTCTTTTCTTCCGGTAACTTTAATATCGAGTACTCTTGATGAAGCAATACCAATGTTATAACCCGAGACAAGTTTAATAACGATATGTTTGTCATCTGCGGTTTCTGATCGTGGAAGCACTCTACCTTTGTAGGTGCCGTCAGCAGTGAGAACTTCTATATCGCTCCAGATTAAAGCTGAAAATTTTTGAAGTGTAGTTAGCGCTTCGCCTCTGTAACCTTTATAATCATTATCAACAGCCATCTTACATTCCTCCCAAAATTTTATTCATCACTTTTTCGACTTCACTTCCACTTGCTCTAAACCTGAGTTGATCCATAATCATCCCCATCAGAATAGTATTGGTTCTCTCCGGTTTTCTAATGTTTAATGTTTTGAGTTTTTCGATACTCCTTATAACCACTTCTTTTATCTCTTCAGGTTTGGAGAGTGGTTGGACAATCTCTTCTACGGGTTTTCCGGAGACAAGTGATTCTCTTAAAATGAAGTAGAGGCAACTTTTTACAATTTTCCCTTCACTTAACAGCGTGAAAAGAGAATTGAAGATTTCAGGAGTAATCTGTTTAATCGGGAGATGTTCCTTTTTTAATCTTGCGGGGAATTCGATAAGAACTCTTGAGGCAAACCGGAGATCGATCTTCAATTCATCAATCGCTTTTTCAAACATTTTTGCAAAAGGTGACATTGCCAGCTTTTCAATATGCTCATTGGGAACACCAATTGAGCGGTATTTTGCCTCCCTCTCCCAGATTGGAACAGGCAAACCTTCTCTAATTTTCGCGATCCTTTCAGGAGTAATCTTTTTTGGTGGAAGGTCGGTATCGGGGTACATTCTGTCGGCACCCGGGAGGATTCTTTCAAATCCGTTTGTTCCGTCTCTCAGAGCCTGGCGGGTTTCGGAAGGGATTCCGATAGTGGCTTCTTTTGCCCTGATTATTATTTCGGCGGCACCCGATTTGGCATCCTGTTCATCTCCCCAAACAAGAACGATGGTGTCATCTTCAGATGCATTCACTGCCTTTTTTAGGGTGTTCCATTCGGAGGAAGCAATCGTCTCACTTGGACTGTCGCTGTGGATAATGTTGGGGAGTGTCGTCAAGCAGGAAATAACCCTTACGCGGTCGGAAATTTCTCTTGAGAAGTAGGTGTCTGTTTGTGTTTCCCATCTTAAAAGTCCCTTAAATCCTTTTAAGGAGACACATAAAACCTTCATCCCGGCAAGAATAGCACTGGTAATCGGTTGAAAACGGGTCTTTTTCAGCAGACGGGTGACATCGGTTGTTACCGTTGCAAATGTCTCTTTTGTTACACCTCTTCTGTTTAGTTCATCCCGCAGACGGAGTAAGTTCCACTGCCTCATCGCTTCATTATATGTGAGCAGTGGAATAAGGGGAATTCTTGGAACCCCCTTTATCTCAATTCTGGTTCCACCCGTTACACTAACATTCACATCCTGGCGGGCTGCGCCAATTCCTGTGCGAACTTTTCCAGTGCTTCTGGCAAGTCTTCTTAAAATCTCTGCCACTTCTGCCACTTCCTTTGGAGTTTTCATATCGGGACCCGTTACGGTCTCAACCAGGGGCATTCCGAGGCGGTCGGTCAGGTAGGTGCGTCTGTGTCCTATATCGCTAACTTCACGGCATGAATCTTCTTCTATCGAAAGCTGAATGACCTGAATAAATCTGTCTCTAAAGGGTACTCTTCCGTCGAGGCAAACAATTGCTGTCCGTTGAAATCCCGTTGGGATGCTTCCATCGAGATATTGTTTTCGTGCTATGTGAACTTCATCAACCATTGATGACCCGTAAAGCATACCAAGTCCAAAAGCTATGTCAAGGGCCTCATCGTTGATTTCAAATGGCGGGGTGTCATCCATTTCATAGGTGCAAACGGTTTCACGACTGATTCTGTAGATTATCTCTTTACGAGTTTTAAATTCCATCAGTGCGGTGCCGTCATACTCACCGAGTTCGGAGAGTGTTGGTCGCATGTGCCGAAGAATTTCAGCATTATACTGATCGCTGTACATCCCCGCAGGGCACCTGCAAAAAAGCTTCTTTGAAGTTAACAATTGTTGATGAATTTCGAGTCCTGATTTGAACCCGACCGTGCGGTAATCTTCTTCCCGCATCTCATTAAAAGGTTTAAATTTAAATTCCGGCATCGTTTTTCTGTCTCCCGAGTTGTCTTCCGTTCCGTATGAATCGACTATTTAGAATAATCAAGACTTTAAAATTACAGTTTTTATCAAAATAAAGAGAATAATCATCTCTTTATCAATAATATTTATTAGTTTTTAAAGATGCTTTTGCAAGATTACTTCAATAATAATGACCAAACTTTTTAGCTCTATTCTCAAAACCTTAATAATCTTCTTTTTTATTGTCTCGAATCTACCGGGACAAGCCGGACAGAACTATTCTATTACCAATTATAACATCGGTAGTGGACTTGAGTCCAACAGAATAAACGGATTAACACAAGACACTTCAGGCAGAATCTGGCTTGCAACAGGTGCCGGTGTTTCAGTTTATGATGCATTTAGCTGGGAAAACATTAATCTTCCGGATTCCAATAATTTTTCAGGCTACAAAGCGATCGTCACCGATGCACATGGCACAATCTGGGTGGCTCCCTTCTATTTGAGAAGCAAGTTATTTACCTTAAAGAACAATGTGTGGTCTGAGATTCCAAATCCTGATGTCACCGGCATTGGCAGTGAAACTGTTACCGGTTTTTCTGTTTTTTATCACAACAACTCCCCCGTGGTTGTACTCTCCACATTCTCAGACCTTTTCTTCATGGTTAAAGGTAAATGGACAAGACTAAACAACTCTAACTCCAAAATTCCAACATCCATCTACGGTATCACTGTTTATCGGGAACAAGTTTACCTCGCTACCAGCGAAGGAGTGACACAAATATCGTTTGAAGACGGTACAACCCCCTTGATTCAAAATGGTCTGTTTGGTGTGGATGAAAAGGTTTGGGCGGTCACCATAACTGAAGACAGCCCGGGGAAGCCCCGGTTCTTCCTCCTCTCAAGAACATGGTTCGCTGATGTTATTAACTCTTCGGTACAAAAATATTCCCTCCCTGCAAACATCGAATTTATGGCTCTGTTTTTGAATTTTTTTATTGTTGAAGATGCAGATAAAAAAATATACATGGGAAACAAGGTTATAAAATTTTGCTTCGACAGAAAATCGGAAAAGTTTGAGACTTTTGGTAAAAACAAAGGTTTTGCTTCCGAGGGGGGAACATTCGTCTTTTTAGATTCTGAACATAACATCTGGTTTGCGGACTATCGTGGTGTGGACAAAGTAACCTATCACCCTTTCACAAACTATTTTAAATCCTCCGGTATGCTCGAAGATGAGGTTACTGCAATCGTGGAATTTGAACCCGGAAATTTCATTTTTGGGCACAATTCCGGATTTACACTTTATAAGAACAGGATTTTTACTCCTGTAAATTTCCAACGAAATGACCGGAGTAGTGATATTGTTGCCAGAGTGCTCGATTTGGTGGTTGACGACGAGGGAAACATCTGGGCAGCCGCAGGTTTTTATGGATTAATTAAAATTTCACGCGATGGTTCATACACTGAAGTGGCAACCGTCAATGGTAGTGTAACTGCGTTGGCTTATTCAAAAGATTTTGGTCTGCTCGTAGCTTCAAGCAATGGTGTTTTTAGTTTTAATAACGGGAAACTCGAAGAATTTGACCCTAAAACAAAATTGAAAAATTTTCGGAAAATTTATATTTTTAACGACAAGGTTTATCTTACAAGTCAGTTGGGAATTTTCCAACTTTTGGATGGAAAAATCATCCCGTTGGTAAAAGACAAAAACCCTCTGGTCTCGAGTACTTTTTCACTTTTCCAGGAAGAAGACGGGTCTCTTCTTGTTGGAGCTGAAACAGGACTCTATTCATTTAAAGATGGTGAATTAACCAAATTTGTAAAAAATGGTTTCTCGATCAGCCGTAGTGTCTATTTTATCATAAAAAGCAAACAAAAAAATTACTGGTTTGGAACCATTGACGGACTCACAAGATGGGACGGCAGTTCAACAATTTATAATTATTCTGTGGATGACGGACTTTCCGGCTACGAGATGAATCGCTCAGCGGCAGTTATCGATGCAGAAAACAAACTCTGGATTGGAACCAATACGGGCCTGTCTTCATACTCAATTGGCATCGAAAGGAAGGCGATCCCATCCCCAAGACTGTTCCTGTCAACCATTGAAACAAACGCCGGAAACTTTTACGACCTTAACAAGGCAAACTATATTCCATACGATGAGAACACTCTGCAATTTACTGTCAGAGGAATCTCTTTCAGAAATGAAAACACAATAGAATATCGGATCAAACTGGAAGGATTCGATAAAGACTTTTACACCCTTAAACAGGCTCAACTCTACAGTATCAGATATCCAAATCTTCCTTCAGGTGAATACAAACTTGTGGTAATGGCAAAAAACAGACTGAGTGTCTGGAGTAATCCGGTATTTTCTGAAAGCATAATAATTGAAAAACCATTTTATCTAAAACTGTGGTTCATGTTTTTTGCGACAGTTATATTTATCATTTTATATCTTCTGGTTCATAAATTTCTGTTGACTCACAGGGAACAAGCAAGACTTGAAACAATGGTGAACAAAAGAACCAAAGAACTGGCCGAGTCGGAATTAAAATTAAAACATACATTAGACGGTCTTGAGGAAGAAGTTAAACAAAGAACACTGGAACTCGATAATCTTAACCGTACAAAAGACAAAATTTTCTCAATCATCTCTCACGATCTGAGAAGTCCTTTTATGTCAATTCTCGGATTCTCTGAAATACTTGAAGATGAACTTGATGAAATGGACAAAAAGGAAATAAGATCCACTGTCGAAAAAATTCTTGTCTCCTCACGAAATACAGTTTCTCTTGTGGATGGTCTGCTTGAATGGTCACGACTTCAAATTGGGGGATTGGTCCCCGAGCATAAAGATGTAAATGTGGCGAAAGTGATCCATGTTGTTTTAGAACTCTTCCATCCCCAGATTACGAAAAAAAATATAATTCTGAGTTCGCAGATCGAAGAAGATATCCATGTGTTTACAGATGAAAACATTGTTAAATCTGTAGTCAGTAACCTATTGAGCAATGCGATTAAGTTTACCAATCCCGAAGGAAACATTTTGGTTTCCGCGAATAAATCGGGAGAGGAAATAATTCTCATCGTCGAAGATTCGGGTATTGGTATGAACTCTGAAATGGTTGAAAAACTTTTTACTCTCACGGGAATAAAAAGCAGGAAAGGAACTGCCAATGAAAAAGGAACCGGACTTGGCATGAATATTACCCACGACCTGCTGAAAAAAACAGGTGGCGACATCAAAGTGGAAAGCTCCCCCGGAGAAGGGACCAAATTCACCGTCACATTCAGAAACAGCGACTAAGTTAAGCCTCTACATCCTGATTTAAGGGTTTTTACCAAATCAAAAACACCCGAATTCCCCGATTCATCCAGTTTTTTAATCACTGCACTTCCTACTATAACACCATCACAGAAGGGCGAAACCTGCCTGATGTTTTCAACGGTGGAAATTCCAAAACCAACAAGCATTTTGTTGTTTTTTATCAGGCTCCCGGTATTTTGAAGCGACTTTATCTCAGCATCTGAAAATGAATTCCTGACCCCTGTTGTACCTGAAACACTGACACAATAAACAAAACCGGAACTTTTTGAGTCGATTTCTTTAATTCTCGCCTCTCCCGATTGTGGTGTTGTCAAAAGAATCCTGTCCAATGATATTTCATCCGAAGGATAAAATGAATCATATTCTTCCAGGGGTATATCAGGAATTATCAATCCATCAATTCCACAGTCCACGGCATCAACTAAAAATCTATCAACACCATATCGAAAAACGGGATTTGCATATCCCATCAATATCAATGGTTTGTCTGTTTTCGCTCTGATCAACCGTGAAAACTCAAAAACAGTATCAAGATTCACTCCATTTTCTATCGCAACATGTGAAGACTTTTGTATCACAGCTCCGTCAGCAAGTGGATCACTAAACGGTATCCCAATCTCCAGCATATCCGCCCCCGCATCAAGCACACCCAATGCCAGCTCCACAAAGTTCTCCCTGTCCGGAAACCCCGCCGTCAAAAACACCGATAATACCTTTTCTTTTTTTTTATTTATCTCTTCAATCTTCTTATAAATCTTTAACATCTCTATCCCAAATTAATAATTCTAAAATCTCTCAAGTTCTAAAGTTCTGAGGTTCCGAAGTTCTGAGGTCCTGAAGTTCTGAGGTTCCGAAGTTCTGAGGTTCCGAAGTTCTGAGGTTCCGAAGTTCTGAGGTTCCGAAGTTCTGAGGTTCCGAAGTTCTGAGGTTCCGAAGTTCTGAGGTTCCGAAGTTCTGAGGTTCCGAAGTTCTGAAGTTCCGAAGTTCTGAGGTTCCGAAATTCTGAGGTTCCGAAGTTCTGAGGTTCTCAATTATGGTCCCCAAATCCTTATCCCCCCTGCCTGAAACATTAACCACAACAATTTGATCTTTTGTTGTCGCGGGCATCAGATAATTCAGGTATGCCAGAGCATGAGCCGTTTCCAGTGCGGGGATAATTCCTTCAAGTCTCGCAAGGAGGGAGGTGGCTTCAAGTGCTTCCTCATCCGTAACGGAGAAATATTCACATCTGTCGATGTCTTTTAAGTAGCTGTGTTCGGGTCCGGAACCGGGATAATCGAGTCCCGCTGAGATTGAATGTACTTCAGAAACCTGTCCGTCATCATCCTGCAAAAGATAACTCATCATCCCCTGAAAAATTCCGACTCTTCCAAGAGTGAGGGAGGCACAATGTTTACCCGATTCCAACCCCAATCCCGCAGCTTCAACTCCAATTAATCGAACTCCCTCGTTATTAATGAATGGATGGAATATCCCCATGGCATTACTTCCCCCGCCAACACAAGCAACGATAATATCGGGCAGTCTGCCCTCTTCTTTGAAAATCTGTTCTTTTGTCTCCACCCCGATAACCGATTGAAAATCTCTGACAATCATGGGATAAGGATGTGGACCAACCACCGAACCAATTATATAATGGGTATCTTTAACATTGGTTACCCAGTCGCGAATCGCCTCATTGGTGGCATCTTTAAGAGTCCTGCTCCCCGACTCCACAGGAACCACCTCGGCTCCGAGCAATTTCATCCGAAAAACATTTGGTGCCTGTCTTTTTATGTCCACCTCACCCATATAAACAACACACTTTAATCCAAACTTTGCACAAGCGGTTGCAACAGCAACACCATGTTGCCCGGCTCCTGTCTCTGCAATTATTCTGGTTTTGCCAAGCTTTTGCGCCATGAGAACCTGTCCCAAAACATTGTTTATCTTGTGTGCACCGGTATGGTTCAGGTCTTCTCTTTTAAGATAAATCCGGCCTCCTCCGAAGTGATTGGTAAGTCTTTGTGCATAAGTCAGGGGTGTGGGTCTGCAGTTATATTTTTGTTGAAGGTTTTGGAACTCCTCCCTGAATTTCGGGTCTTTTTTTACTTCTGTATAAAGCTCTTCCAATTCCCTTAGGGCAGGAACAAGGATTTCGGGAACGAATCTTCCTCCATAAATTCCAAATTTGCCGTTTTTGTCGGGCTGATTATACTCATTTTTGTTTAACATCATCAATTCCTCTTTTAATTTCGACAAGTGATCCAATCAGATCAAAAAAGTCTTTTACTTTGTTGTGGTCTTTAATTCCCGGTTCCTTTTCGAGTGATGAATTAACATCCACGGCAAAAGGACGAAGTGATGCAGCCACTTCTTTTATATTTTCTGTAGAGATTCCTCCCGATAGAAAATATTGTCCTTTTAATTTGCCGGGGATGACATTCCAGTCAAATCTCTCACCCGTTCCCCCATATAAATTATTGGAAAATGTATCAAACAGCGGGATTGAAGTCCCATAGTTGTCGATTTTCCCGTAGTCAAATCCGTCCATTATCCTGAATGCTTTAATTGTTTTGCATTTAACTTGAGCGGTATATTCGGGTGTCTCATCCCCGTGTAACTGCACAAAATCGAGCTCTAATTCTTTAACAATTTTGTTTACAACCTCAAGTTCTTCATTTACAAAAACTCCAACTGTTTTTGTCACGGGTTTAAGCATTTTTCTTATTTCGAGGGCTGCAGAAGGATAGATATACCTTTTACTTCCGCGGTAGAAAATGAAACCAAGAAATTCGGCACCTGCTGATTCACAAAAAATTGCATCCTCAGAATTGGTAATCCCACAAATTTTAACCCTCATCCCCTACACCATTCTTTCATCTCTCTTAGAGCCCCACCAATTGAAGCCGACCGAATAAAATGTTCCCCCACCAAAACGGCATCACAACCGGCATCCCGGACCCGTGCGATATCATCCTTGCAATTAATTCCACTCTCCGATACAAGCAGAATGTCATCGGGAAGTTGCCGTCTTATCACCTCTGTGGTTTTTAGATCGGTAATAAATGTTGTCAGATCACGATTGTTAACTCCAATCAGTTTGTTGAGCGAAAAGTCAATCTTGGAAATCTGATCAATCGCATGGAGTTCAAGCAATACATCCATCCCAAGCAGTTGAGCCGTTTTGGTCAACTTTCGAATTGACTCTTTTTCCAGTGCCTCACATATCAACAGGATCGCATCAGCTCCATTCTCCCTTGCCTGAAAAACCTGAGATTCATCAATTATAAAATCCTTCCGCAAGAGCGGTTTGTTTTTTATCAAAGCGATATCGTGAAGATGATCGATGCTCCCTTTAAAAAACTGTTCATCAGTAATAACGGAAATGGCATCAGCACCATTTTTAAAATATTCAACTGCGATGTCGAGGTGATCAAAGTTATCAATAAATATCCCTTTTGAAGGACTCGCTTTTTTCACCTCAGCAATAATCGAAATATCCCGGCTTTTTCTTATTGTATTGATGAGACTCAAAGTCGGCTTGTATAACAGGCTTGAATCATCATACTCCTTAACCCGGCGATTCTGCTTCAGTAGTGTAATTTCTTTCCGTTTCACTTCAAGAATTTGTTCAAGAATACTCATAAAGTCCCTTCTCCAAATTTGATAAGTTCCTGCAATTTATTAAATGCCTTTCCACTCAGGATGGATTCTTCCGCCAGCCCGCTGCATACTCTCAAATCTTCCGATATTCCGGCACAATACAAGGCAAGTGCGGAATTGGCGGCAACCACAAAAAACTTCCCGTCCCTCTCCGGATTTTTTAATAGATCATAAATCACCCCGGCATTATATTCGGGTGTATCACCAATGAGGTCGCCAATCGCCACGCCGGGGTAACCAAAATCAGCAGGATTAAGATTATACGATGTTGTCCCTGCCCCCTCTTTATATTCAAAAATCGCAGTTGTGGTATCAAGTGTCACCTCATCGCGACAATCACCTGTACAGATAAATAAAACTCTTCTCATCTTTAGATATGCAGCAGCGTCCGCCATCAGACCCGCTGATTTGTTGTTATACACCCCAACCAACTGATTTTTGGTGCCGGCGGGGTTGGTAAGGGGTCCCAGCAGATTAAAAACCGTTTTCATCCCCAGTTCTTTTCTTACAACGGAAGCATATTTCATCGCAGGGTGATAATATGGAGCAAACAAAAATCCTATCCCTGTTTCATCAATTGCCCTCCCCGTTTCAAAAGGTGAAAGATTAATCTTTACTCCAAGTTGTGTTAATACATCTGCACTGCCCGATCTGCTGGAGATCGATTTATTGCCATGTTTTGCCACTCCAATTCCTGCACCCGCAACCACAAAAGCCGCAGCGGTTGAAATGTTTATTGTCCCCGAATCATCGCCCCCCGTTCCACATACATCTATCAAGTCACTCCTTTTTGTTTCAACTTTTATACTCTTTTCTCTCATTGCACTTGCAAATCCGGCTATCTCGGCAGCAGTTTCACCTTTTCCCTTCAGAGCAATCAAAATTGCTGCAAGCTGGGAGTTGTTCACCTCGCCACTCATTATCATGTCCATCACATAAAATGCCTCCTCAAATGAAAGGTGGTCTCTGTCGAGCATTTTTTCAATAAATGTCTTCATTTTGATTCAATCCAGTTTTTCATAAGTTGTGTCCCGGCTTCTGTAAGTATCGATTCTGGATGAAATTGTATCCCCTCCACTCCGTTTTCTCTGTGCCTTATTCCCATTATTATACCATCTTCCGACCTCGCCGTCACTTTAAGACCCTTGGGAAGTGAACCTTCATCAATAATTAATGAATGATATCTTGTTGCGATAAAATTCTGAGCCACCCCATTAAATATTCCCTCCCCGGAATGAGATATTTCCGAGGTTTTTCCGTGCATCAAAACAGGTGCGTGCACAATATCGGCTCCAAATTGAAGACCAATTGCCTGATGACCAAGACAAACTCCAAGAATGGGAATTTTCCCGCAAAACTCATCAATCACATTCAGGGTAATCCCGGAGTTTTCAGGTCTGCCCGGTCCGGGAGATATAAGTATCCTGTCAGGATCAATCTTTTTAATCTCTTCCGTGGTTATTTCATCGTTCCTTTTAACAATCACATTCTGGGTGAATTTACCCACAAGCTGTACCAGATTGTAAGTGAACGAATCGTAATTGTCAATTACCAGAATTTTCATCTATTACCTCTGCGTGTTCAAGTGCGTTTCTTAATACTGCTGATTTATTTTTAATCTCTTTTGCTTCGAGTCTGGGTTGACTGTCTGCAACAATCCCTGCTCCTGCCTGCCAGTGGATTAAATTATCCTTGGCAAACAATGTCCTTATGGCGATACAAACATCTAGATTCCCCGAAAAATCGATATACCCAACTGCCCCCGCATAAACATTCCTCTTGAGTTTTTCATATTCACAAATCAATTCCATTGCTCTTATTTTGGGGGCACCGGTAACTGTTCCGGCAGGGAAACACGATTTTAAGGCATCAATACAGTCGAGATCGTCCCTGAGTTTCCCCTCAACTCTGGAAACTATATGCATCACATGGGAAAAACGGTGAATCTTCATCTTTTCTTTAAGTCGAACCGTTCCAAACTCTGACACCCTGCCTACATCGTTCCTCCCCAAATCAACAAGCATTACATGTTCAGCAATTTCTTTTGGGTCATTTACCAAATCCATTTCAAGCTTTTGATCCTCTTCGGGGGTTGAGCCCCTTCTTCTTGTCCCGGCAATCGGCATTACCTCCACAATTCCATTCTGAACTTTAACAAGGTTTTCGGGGGAAGTGCCTATGATTGTAAGACCCGTTTCAAATTCCAGAAAATACATATAAGGAGATGGATTTATTATCCTCAATGCCCTGTAAACATTAAAAAGATCACCTTCATATTTTGTTGTAAATCTTTTTGAAAGAACAATCTGAAACACATCCCCATCCACAATGTTCTTTTTGCTTAGTTCTACCAGTTCACAAAATACTTCATCTGAGATGTTTTCGCGAACATCCCGATCAAACTTAAAATCCGATTCAAAATGGAGAGGAGCGGAGAGTTTTGCTCTCAATTCTTTAATTTTTTGTTTAGCTTCACGATATAAAACTTCAAGATCAACCCCCTCAGTCACAGCAACATTTGTAATTATGATCACTTGATGTTTATAGTGATCAAATGCCAAAACTGTATCATATACCCCCAAAATTGAATCATATTGATCATCAACCGAAGAATCAAATTTTAACTTCTTCTCAATAAGTGATATGTTTTCATAAGCAAGATAGCCCACCGTTCCCCCTGTGAATGAAGGAAGTTCTTCAAGAGTGGGGTGGTTTCTGGTATGAAGCTCCTCCTTCAGGTAATCAAAAATATTCTGTTCCTGTGTTTCTTCACATTCACTGTCGGAAATCTTAAGACTCAAACCTCTATTTGAGATTATCTTAATGGGGTCTATTCCGATAAATGAATATCTGCCCAGACTCTCTTTCCCCTCAACCGTTTCGAGAAGAAAACTTTGTTTCCCCTCTTTTCTCAATTTTAAATATGCGATTACGGGAGTAAATAAATCCGCCGTAATTTTTTCATACACGGGGATATAATCATATTTTTTTGCCAGGCTTATAAACTGTTCAAATTTCATTTATTACTCATTAATTGATTGTGTAAACATAAAAAAAGCCCTTCTCGGTGAAAGAAGGGCTTTTAGTTGTATAAAACTCTTTAAAAGGACATATCACCGGGTTCTCATTGGGGGGAGTGCCACCACCAATTTGCCCGGACGGGGATCGTGTTTATGGATAACTTCTTGTATGTACTTTTCAAATTCATGATTCCAAGATAGTTTTATTTTTCAATTCAATGCAAGAGGAAAATTATTTGACCTTGGGGGATGATATTTTCAAATAAAAAAAAACTGCCCCCATTTCTGATGACAGCTTTTAGAAACAGGTTTATTGCTGTGGTGTCTCCTGACCAGATCATGTGATAAATAGGTTCTCCCCATTTTAATCTCGGGCAAAAGGGGAAAAAGACCATTTTATTGTTTGTTTTTATCTTTAAAGTGAAATAGTTGATTTTATTTGATGAATAACCTTTTTTCGGTTTTGACGAATAACGGGATCAAATTTCTCTCCCTAACCAACAAATTATAAAAATATACACCTGATGCAATATCTTTTATCGTTCCAATTGTTGCCGGGGAAAATTCTCTCTCATACTCTCCTGCGGGGAGCCACCCGTTTTGAAGCATGGTGACTAATGCACCATTTACATCATATACTCGTAGAATTACCTCAGATTCTTCTGTTAAAGAGAATTTTATCTTTGTTGAAGGGTTAAACGGGTTTGGGTAGTTTTGGTAAAGATATATCCTTTCAGTCGTTAGGCTTTCTTCTTCAGCAGAAATTCCGGTTAATACAACTGTTACACTGTCAAGTTTACTGACATTCCCTTGATTGTCTTTTGCAGTCAGTTTATAACTGTAACTTCCTGTCGGGTCTGTGAGTGAATCTGTTAATAATGTATCAATACCTGAATAAATTATGTTGTTATCACTTGGGATAAACTGAGGGTCTCTACTTCTGTAAAGTGAAAATGAATTAAAGTCAGCTTCTGTACCTCCCTGCCAATGAAGTTCTACGACTCTATTTGTGCTCCCCTCGCCTTTTAGGAGAGGGGTCGGGGGTGAGGTCGCAAGAGTAAACTTTGGTTTCTTTGGAGGTAAATCTTTGTATGCATAACTCTGCCCGTAAGGTCCGCCATATAAACCAACATCACTCCTTGAACCGTCAATATCAAGAATATTTGGGTCACCGGCATCTATCAAAGGTGAAAACATCTGAAGCAGATAGTTGTTGCTGTCTTGATTTTCGAACATTGGGTCACTTGTGTAATATATTGTAGTGTCGGGGTCATAGAGTGCTGTATTGTTGGTAAGCGATCCGTTGTTGTAAAAACTGTTGTAGTTGATAACTGCTGTATCGAGAGCATATCGCGTATAAATCGCTGTTTCTCTTGAGTCCATTATAATATTGTTAACCACGCGTGTTCCGGGTAGCATGGCGATACCCCGTGCAAAGTTAATTATAATATTATTCTCAATTGAATTCGGTACCTGATTTACACCGACATCGTAACTACGACCATGCATAAAATTGTTCTTTACATTATTAAACCAACCAAATAAAGTATTAAAACTTACTGCATAAGCAAACATATCAATAAATGTATTACCAATTATGTTTGAATAGTCAGCTTGAACTCCAACAGTTACTCTTGTAAAAAGATTGTTGGAGATTAACATAGGTTGTGAATTGGTATATTCGGGACCAACGATTGCACCACTACTAGCATAAAAATAACAATTCTCTACAGAACCAGAAGTGTTCAATAATGCTATTGCCTCTCTAAAAATCCCAAAAAAATTAACATTTTTGATATTAACTGTATTATGATTGAAAGTTGATCCCAATGTATAGATGGCGATATGCTCGGTTGTACCTAAGCGTGTTTTAAAAGTCAAGTTTTCAATGTTCAAATTATCCTTAAATCTGAAAACTTTTAACAAAGGTTCAAGTGGAAACCCTGAGACATCAATGATACAACTGTCAACATCAACACCAAAAATGGTGAGGTCTCTTCCAAAATGATCGGAATTAACAATTTGTGGATATACACCGGTACCTATCAGTATGGTATCTCCACTTAGACAAATATCAACAACCTTTTGGATTGAATCCGAGGCAGTTGCCCAAGTTAGGTATGGAGGGACCGGAGTAATATTTCCTGCTTTGACATAACGGATTGTTGAGTAGCCGGGAATGCTCATTAAGAGAAAGAGAAGGAGTGAGTACAAAATGGGCTTTGTTGTGATTCTCATTTCAGAATGATCAATTTCATTTTTAAACATCATATTTTTTGGTTATTCAACTTAATGAAAAATCATGGGATTTTTGATAGAAGCTACGAGCATGCCACACCGCCAAGATAGTGCCATATGGCGAGTGGAAGAGCCAAAAATAAAGTAATTATTAATTTTCATTTTTAATGATCTCAATATATTGTTTAACAAGAAATTTAGATAACCCGGTAACCAAAGAAATATGTTCAGGATCGGGATTATTTTTGTAGACGGTATTAACTCTGTGATAATCTTTGAGATATCTATCGACAGCACGCTGCGAGTGATTAACCTCCTTAGCAGTTTTAGCCGGATCTTTTTTCTCAGAAATAATCTTTCTTACGATAATGTTTTTGTGAGAGATAGAAGAACCCATATCATGAAGAACACCGGTATGAGGTAATACACATTGGTTGGCCTGTTCATACTGAATCCTGATGTTAGAGACATAACTTGGGTGTCTGTGCAGGATTATAGATACATCCCTGGTGGAGAGCACCCCGCCTTGCTCGTATGCTTGTCTGAACAATCTTGCAATAGCATTAGATGCAACCACCGATGTAAGCACCCCATTAGTGAGTTGTTCAACATCTTCTGGAGTTATTAGATCAAGTTTAACAGGGACGAACTTCCTATTCGGGGAATCACCTCTGGTTCTTTTGTCAAGAGCCATCCAGATGAGTTGGCCCGGTTTAAGAGTATTGATCTCAGGACAAGTGTTATCGAAGAGTTCGATAATCATCTGAGCCATTTTCTCACTAAGCACGGGACCAAATACCCGGGGAAGTTCTCTTTGGAAGAAGTTCATAATAGCAGGTTTCAGGAATCGTGCTTTAGCAGATTCATACCGCTTAACGGATTCAGCAGTTCTAATCACAGGTACCTCCGTGAGGAGAGGTGGTGAAGGCTTTTTTTTTGAGAAAGGAATCCAGTTCAAGTCTTCTGTGAGAAGCTAACTCATTGTTTTTATACAGGTTAAAGTATTCCTCAACCAATCGGGCAGAAATTTTAACAAGGAAAGCCACGGTATGGATATCATATCCTTCCTGTACCAAGGTAATGACCCTCTTAAACTTGTCAACATAGTTTTGGACGGAGGAGACAGAGTGAAAGGCATCTCTTGAGATATCAGAGTATTCCTTCCCGTGAAGCCAGAGTTTTACAATCATAGCCCTGTGAGATATGGTTCTCCCCATGTCGTGAACAGTAGAACGGAGAGGAACAATGATGCCTCTACTACGGAGATCAGCCAGGTCTCTACTGATTGTTCTCATGCCGCAGTTGAAGAGACGGTAAGCGAGGTCTTCGGCGCCAAGAAGTCCATCCTGCATGAAAGCTTCATTGGCTACTCTCTGGATTCTATGTTGTCGGAGGGCAATCACACCGGAGTTCTCTCTGATCTGCAGGTCTTCCTCAGGTTTATCCATGGTGAGGGTAACGGTGATCATTTTACATTCCGCGAGAGAAAGGGAGGGAGAATTATCAACTGACAAAACGGTGAAGAGCATCTGTCCCGGAAGAAGAGAGCCGTTGGATGAGAGAAAAGGAGAATAGATGCTAAACATAAGATCAATGATAGCATTGGCCTCGAAGGGAGAGCAGTTAAGACCGCTGATGAGTTCGTTTTGAAATTGAGATTCAAGATTCTTCTGAGAGAGTCTAAGAAAAGTCTGGAGGGAAGTATTATTGATCATATGAGACTCGGGGAAACAAGTTAGAAAAATCCCGGTGTACTCAGCTCGGGCTACGCCCTCCCTGAGTACACCAATGGAAATTGTTGGTACAATAATAACTATAACTTTCCACTTGTTGCCATATGGCACAACTATAGGCGAATTAATCTTTCAATCCGCGTTAAACCGTCTAATCTGCGTGTATCCGCGTCCCAAAAAATCCGTGGAATCTGTGAAAATCTGTGTAATCCGCGTAACTATTCCCCATTTCATTTTGCACAGGGCAATCGGGACGATTACCACTCCTCACTCTTACGCTAAAAAATCCGCGTTAATCCGTCTAATCTGCGTGTATCTGCGTCCTATTTAATAACCCTCATTCCGTCAAAAATTACTGCATTATTGGATTATTGCATTACTGCATTAAATCTACCAGGCTCCCCGCTCACGGAGAGTATTGAATAGGATAACGCCGGTGGCAACGGAGACATTAAGTGATTGGATTTCACCGAGCATCGGAATGGTGATAAGAAAATCACAGTTCTCTTTTACAAGACGGCGAAGACCTTTTTCTTCATTGCCTGATACGATAAGAAGGGGCAGGTTGTAGTCGATTTTGGGGGAGTGTTTTTTTTCGTCAAGGGCTGTACCAAGTGACCAGAAGCCCGCTTTTTTACATTCTTCCATTGCGCTCACAAGATTATTCACATCACAGATTTTCATGTAAGCAGCGGCACCTGCAGAGGTCTTAAAAGCTGTCATGCTCAAAGGTGCACTGTTGTGTACCGTGGTTATTATTCCATCTACACCGGCACATTCGGCAGTCCGGATTATCGCACCAAGATTTTGGGGATCCTGAACCGAATCTAGTGCGAGTAGAAGTTTGTTGCGTCTTAGCGAATAAGTAATCACTTCTTGAAGTGACCAGGTCTGAAATGCCTGAATCTTGGCAGCCACTCCCTGAGTGGTTTCAGTTCCTTTTGAAAGGGTATCAAATTTCCTTTGATCCACTTCTAAAACTGAAATTTTCCTTTTAGCAGCAAGTTCGGAGATTTCTTTAAGAAGTTCTCCGCGGATTCCTTTCAAAAAAAAGACCACATCCACTTTGCCGGAAGACTTTAGAACTTCAAGAACGGGCTTCCTTCCAACAATTACAATTGATTCACTCATTTTTTTGTCTTGTGAGGAGTTGACTTCTCCTCTTTTTTGGGCTTGATTGAATCAGGTGGAACAAATCGTGGTTTATTGGGATTCTGGTAAGTGTAATAATACAACCCAAAACTTCCTGCGATAATCAGTCCAACAGCAACAATTTGAGCTTCACTCAATCCAAGAAAAACTACCGGGTTTAATCGAATGATCTCAATTAGAAGTCGTTCAATTCCTGCACCCATCAGATAAATTGAAAATAATTTTCCAATTGGCCAGTCTTTTCGTTGCAATTTGTAGAGTACAAATGCAAAAATGGACATTGCTATAAATTCATAAATTGGTGTTGGATGCAGAGGGGTGTTATCGGGCACAAGTCCACCCGGATAGGCACTTGCGACCTTGGAACCGAGGAACATCATGGAAGGCTTTACAATACCATTTTCATAGTTTGTACCCCATGGAAGGTCAGTCGGCAGTCCGTAATCGCCATCTCCGGCAAGGTGACAACCAATTCGTCCGATACCGTAAGCAAGCGCAAGAGCGGGAACAACCGAATCAGCTACAAACAAAAACGGGATTTTTTTCATGCGCATTCTGATGTAAATGGCAAGCATCGCAAGAAGCAGACCACCATGAAAGGTTAGTCCACCCGGTGAAAAAAGTGCACCAACAGGATCGCTTCTGAATTCAGCGGGATTTGCAAAAAGATGGAACAATTTGCTGCCGAGAACTCCAAAAATTATTGCTAAAAGAGTGATCTCGGTTGCAAGGTTGGAATCCACTCCCCTTCTTTCAAACTCTTTTGAAAGCATCCAGCTTGCAACGATGAAGGAAATTCCGAGCATTAATCCATAACTGTGTACGGTGAATGGCCCGATTGTTAAAATCTCAGGGTACATCTATTTATAAACCTCTTCAAAAGTGTTTCGTTCGGGGGCGAGTTTAAAGCTACAAAAGAGCCTGTTGTTTTTTTTGTCAGGCATCGATTCTTCAACCAGAATCATCTCTTTTTTGTAGATATTAAAGTCGATCACTACAGAGTTGATACTTCCATCCTGTTTAATCACATTAAAAGTATAAACTCCATATAAATCTTCAAACTGAAGGTCAACTCTGGCGGGTCCTGCTTGAACATGATAAGATTGTCTTGTGTTAAGACCAAGCAGACTGATGTCAATCACATTTTTTACTCTACGAACATCCACGGAAAGTTCATAATCGAGATAGACAAATTCTTTCACAGTCGCGATCGTTAGGACATAAAACTGTTTTTTGAGGACCTTGTCATATTTGTAATAAACAGTTCCTCTGTACTCGATAAGATCTTCCGTTTTGGTCGGGGTGCTGCTCTTCACCTTATCGATGGTTTTTTTACGGGTTTTGGGTATTTTAGGAACACCCTCCTGCTTTCTTAAAGACATGGGCTATAAATTATCGTAATAGGTTGCTTCTTCACCGGAGAAAATTTCCATAATCTCTTCAGAAGTTTTGGCATCCATCAATTTACGGCGAAATTCGTCTTTGGTCATCATTCTGGAGATTCTGCTGAGTAATTTGATGTGCAGACTAACCAGATTCTCTTTTCCAACAAGAAGGAAAACCAGATGAACGGGTTGACCATCGTGTGAATTATACTCAATCGGACGGGTACTCTTTCCGAATGCACAAAGAATCTCGGTAATTGAATCAGTTTTTCCGTGAGGGAGGGCAAAATTCTTCCCGATTCCGGTGGAGATAATCTTTTCTCTTTCGAAAACCGCAGTCCTTACTTTTTCAAGGTCATTAACACGAGGATCTTCAGCAAAAAGATTAACCATCTCATCAATTACTTCTTCCTTGCTGCTGCCACTCAGCTCAGGAATTACAAATTCTGTTTTTAACAGGTCAGAAAGTTTCATGTCTATATGTCCAAATTATTTTTTTTGATCAAGAATAAACTTAATCAATATTTGATTGTCAATAAAATTAAATTATTATAAACGAAGAGGCTGTGACAAATGACAGCCTCCTCAAAATATCTCTTCATGTGCCTTATGGCATCAAAAGAACTTCTTTTATTTTAACCAATGCTTCGTCAATCTGCTCCTTCTTGATTACAAGTGGTGGAGCAAATCTGATAACATGGGTGTGAGTTTCTTTACAGAGGATGCCTCTTTCAGCGAGTGCTTCACAGAATCTTCTGGCACCACCGGCTTCTTCATGAAGTTCAACTCCGATGAATAATCCTTTTCCTCTTATCAATTTTACATGTTTTGAAGGAATTTCATTAAGTTGAGCTCTGAAATAGTTACCAAGTTCAAACGAATTTTCAATAAGTTTCTCTTCTACCAAAACTTTCAGACTTTCACGAGCAACAGCAGCACCAAGCGGATTTCCGCCAAATGTTGAACCATGGTCACCGGGGTTAAACACTCCCAATACTTCCCTGTCGGAAAGAACAGCGGAAACAGGATAACAACCACCCGAAAGTGCTTTTCCTATTATCACAACATCAGGTCTGATATTGTCATATTCAAATGCAAAAAGTTTTCCGGATCTTCCAAGTCCCGACTGAATTTCATCGGCTATAAATAAAACATTGTGTTTTTTACAAAGTTCAAAAGCCTCTTTCAGATATCCGTCAGGAGGAATGATAATACCCGCTTCGCCTTGAATCGGCTCAATAAGGAATGCTATGGTGTCTTCATTAATTGCTGCTTTAAGCGATTCTATATCACCATACTCAACATTCTGAAATCCGGGTGTAAATGGTCCAAAACCATCTTTGTACTGTTCTTCTGTTGAAAAGCTTACAATCGAGATCGTTCTTCCCGAAAAGTTGTTGGTACATGTAAGAATGGTTCCCTTGTCTTCGGAAATACCTTTCACTTTGTGTCCCCATTTACGGGCAGCTTTTAACGCTGTTTCAACAGCTTCCGCACCTGAATTCATAGGGAGCATCATTGCGTATCCGGTCATTTCGCACAATTCTTTAGCAAGAAGTGGAAGTTGATCGTTTCTGAATGCTCTTGAAGTGAGTGTAACTTTGCTTGCCTGATCCTTGAGCGCACCAATTATTCTTGGATGACAATGTCCCTGGTTTACAGCTGAGTAGGCTGCGAGACAATCGAGGTATTTTTTACCATCAACATCCCACATATAAACACCTTCGGCTCTGTCAATTACAACATCAAGTGGATGATAATTGTGGGCACCATATTGTTCTTCTAATGCGATATAATCTTTTGTATTCATAAATAACCTTTTTAAAATTTAGAAATCTCCATCTACAAATTTACCAAAAACAAACGAGATAGTTGCCAGATCGAAATTGTGACAACTGTCACCATATACCCTCGATTTTAACCTTTGGGATCATAATTTGTAGCTTTTGTGGAATAGGACAACATTTTTCCTCCCCCTGCCGATATAATTGCAACTGCGATATTTAATTTTAGGCTTATTTACAAATCAAAGGAACATCTCATCATGTTAAGAACCTTATCAATATTTATGGTCTTCGGATCGATACTTTTTGCTCAAATACCAAATGGAAATTTTGAGCAGTGGACCTCTGACGGTCCTGTAGAATGGGCAACCCCAAATAATCCTGTTTTACCCCAGGTTGTCACCAAATCAACAACCTCTTTTGAGGGGAGTTTTGCTGCCAGAGGTGAAGTTACACGTGTAATGCCCCAACTTTTACTTGCGCCATTTATTCAATCAGGCGAAGATGCATCAGGTTTCAGCTTTGCACAAAGACCTGTGAAAATGACCGGTAATTACATCTTTTCACCAGTTCAGGGCGACCGGCTTTCGATATCAGTTTCATTTTATAAAAATGGTGAAGCAATTGGAATTGGTGCATTTGCCTTTATGAATGCATCACCAAACTATTCTACTTTTGAAATTCCAATTCAATATTTGTCGACTGAAACACCTGATACCTGTATTATCAATGTCAACATAATCGGACCGGTTCAGGGGAATGACTACCATGAAGGATCATTTTTTATCGTGGATAACTTTCAGTTCTCAAATTCTCCAACTGATGTTAAAGAACAGGTTTTGGCTCCAGAAAAGTTTGAATTAACTCAAAACTTCCCAAATCCTTTTAACCCTTCAACGGGTATCAGTTTTTCCTTACCAGCATCAGGGGATGTTAATCTAAGTGTTTTTAACAGTCTTGGAAAAAAAGTTGTCGAATTGGTGAATGGGGTTATGGAAGCAGGAAATCACAAAGTTGAGTTTAATGCTGCTAATCTTCCAAGTGGAATTTACTTCTACAAAATAAGCTCAGGGAATTTTAGCTCAATTAAAAAAATGGTTCTGCTCAAGTAGGATTGTAATACAAAAAATATTTTGTAGTTTTACTCATCTTTAAATTTATTATGTTTAAGTGAATGGAGTGATTCTTACTCCATTCACAAACTAAAGATGAAAAAAAATGAAAAAGCTAAACTATACCGCTAAAATTTCTCTTCTGTTTCTTTTTTTGCTCTTCAATTTTTCCTGCACAAAAGAAAACTCCTCAAACCCCGTTGAACCCGTTGATAATGCAAAACTTGAAGCGGCTTTTTCACAAGCCGTGGGGATGTCAAATCTCAAAAGTCTGGTCGTCTCTCACAACGGAACAATAATAAAAGAAGCCTATTTTAACGGTGGTGGAGCAAACATTACTCACGATGTCCGCTCAGTAACCAAAAGTGTGATCGCCATTCTTACCGGTATTGCCATCGAAAAAGGTTTGATCCAATCTACCGAACAGCCAATCGATAGCTTTATCAGACCCCTGGTCCCCGATCTTACAACTGAAAAAGGAAACATCCAGATAGGTCACTTTCTTTCGATGAGCAGTGGATTCGAATGGGCTGAGTTAAACTCAGATTTTGGTTACAGCAATTGGGCAACTTCCGAAAATCAGGTTCAGTATCTTTTTGCAAAACCTTTAACTTCCACACCGGGACAAACTTTCACATATAATTCTGCTGCAATCCACATCCTGTCGGTTATCATCTCCAGAAAAGCAAATATGCAGACACTCGATTATGCAAATATCCATTTTTTTGAAAGACTTGAAATGGGTGAAAGAAACTGGCTGGTTGACAAACAAGGTTACAACAATGGTGGTGCCGGACTGGAGCTTACCCCAAGAGAAATGATAAAAATTGGAAATCTGATTCTGGACAAAGGTGAATATATCGGTCGCAGAATTGTCTCCCAGGAGTGGATCGACCGGATGACAACTCAAAAAATAGCACTCTCTGCAAATACGATGAATTATGCATCCGGATACGGGTATGCGTGGTGGACGGGTTCAGGCAGCAAAGGAAACTATTTTTTTGCCAATGGATATGGAGGGCAATTTATTGTGGTTGTACCCGGCTTAAAACTTGTAGTAGTGGCAACAAATAAGTGGAGTGGCATCACATCATCTGCCGCAGATCAACAATGGTTGGCAACAATAAACCTGATAATGTCAGATATCTTATCTGCTTTTAATTAGTTTCCTGCTCCTGCTCAGCGGTTTGCTTATTTTTTAGACTGTCACCAAGATCATCTATTACGGTCTTTTCCCATAAAGGAAGTTTGTTAAGATAAGCTGCCCTTCCAAGTAAATGTGAAGCAACCGGTGCTGTGATCATAAGAAAAAGCACAATCAAAATTGTTCTGGATATTATTTCGGTAGTGCCAAAATGAAGCCCTGTTGAAATCAGAATAACCGATATCCCAAGTGTTGCCGCTTTTGTGGTTGCCGACATTCGAAGATAGATATCGGGCATTTTAACAACTCCCAGCCCGGCCAATAGAATTACCAGACTGCCAAGAATCAAAAAACTTCCAAGTATTATTTCACTCATCTCTTTTACTCCTGAGTTGAAGATAATATGCGTAACCTACAGTTCCGAGAAAACTTACAAAACCAAGAATTAACCCGGCATCCAATACATAAGTTTCATTACTTTTGATTGCATACAATGCAATAAAAGCAATTGCAATTGAAGTAGTCAGATCCACTGCAACAACCCTGTCGGCAGTGTGTGGTCCCATAACAAGTCTGATTAACACCAAAAACATCGAAAAACCTGTAATTGCCAACGAAAAATTGACGGCAAATTCAAAAAACATTATTCAAACACCTCCAGAATCTTTTTTTCGAAACCGGACTTTATATCGGCAATCGCCTTGTCGGGATTTGCTCCATACATAAGATGAACGAACAGGAATTTTTTATCTTCAGAGACATCGATGCTTAATGTCCCGGGTGTTAGAGTGATCAAATTCGCAAGCAATGTTATCTGCAGATCGGTTTTAACACTTAACGGAACCGCAACAATAGCCGGTGATGAGAGGAATCGTGAAGTCAACAATTCTGCTGCAACTTTAAAATTCGAAACAAGTAATTCCCATAAAAAGAAAATGACAAGTTTGAGTACCCTGTAGGCTTTTTTTGAATAGTCTGATCGTCCGAGTACTCCTTCCATCAAAAAGATTATCCCAAATCCGATGACAACTCCTTCGATGAGAGTAACGATTCCAAACTCACCTGTAAGGAAAAGCCACATTAAAGCCAAAAGCAGGTTAAGAGTAAATTTCGCCATTATTTACTCCCCAGAACTGATTTTATATAATCTGCATTGTTCACCAATTCGGATGCGGAACCTGCGGCAGCATCAAAAAATGGAGCAGTGAAAAACCCGATAATCAATGTACAAACCGCCAGAATAATAACAGGGATAAACAGGAATCGTTTTTTTGCAGTTGAGAAGCCACTGAATTTGTCAATATTTTCAACATCCTCGGGCAAGTCTTTCCAAAAAACTTCGTTCCATATTTTGATCATTGAAAAAAGTGTTAATATGGAAACAAAAAGTGAAAGCCCTGTAATGAACCATGCTTCAGCCTCAAATCCTGCTTTTACAAGAGAAAATTTAGCCCAGAAGCCTGAAAGGGGTGGAATTCCCGCGAGGGAGAGTGCGGGAATAAGAAAAAGAAGCCCAAGCAACGGGTATGCTTTATAAATACCCCCAAGTTTGTTTAAAGCAAATGTTCCCTTAATCTCATTGACAATTCCACCAATCAGAAAGAGGTTGGTTTTAACGATAATATGGTGAATGATGTAAAACACTGCTCCTGCAATGGCGAGGGGTGAAGCAAGTGCAAGTCCCATTATCATGTAACCTATCTGACTAACAATGTGAAACGAAAGTATTCGCCTGATGTCATTTTGTGCTGCCGCTCCAAGAACACCCACAAGCATCGTGGCACCTGCTAAAACAATTAAAACCCCGTTTGTAACTTCAGGATTGTTTGTGAAGATTAAGGTAAACACTCTGATCATTGCATATACACCCACCTTGGTTAACATCCCGGCAAACGCTGCAGAGATCACAGCCGGAGGAGTATGATATGACGCCGGCAGCCAGAAGAAGAGTGGGAACATAGCCGACTTTATCCCAAAAGCGATGATAAACATCAACGCCACGGTAGTTATCAACCAGGGGTCCTGATAAGTTTTAATCTTCACCGCCAGATCTGCCATGTTAAGAGTTCCAACTATTCCATACAATATACCAACGGCGACAAGGAAAAAGAGAGAGGATATAAGGTTCAGCGTAACATATTTCACGGCTCCCTCAAGTTGTGGTTTGGTACCTCCCAAAGCAATCAAAACAAATGATGACATTAACATCACTTCAAACCATACATAAAGATTAAAGAGGTCACCAGTCAGGAAACTGCCGTTTATTCCTACAAAAAGAGTAGAAAGAAGGGTGTAAAATCCAAATTTTTCTCTTTCTGCATCTATCGAACCAAAGGAGTATATTGATGTTGAAAATGCCATCAGCCCTGAAATCGAGATCATGATCGCACTTAGTTTATCAACTACAAATGTTATCCCAAAAGGGGCTTTCCAGCCGCCAATTTGGACAGAGAATACACCTGAAGTAAATACATGATCGAGTAAAAACAGGGAAACTATAAAGACCAAACCGGAGGAGACGGAAAATACAGTCCTCTGAACAGTTATTTTCTCTCTGAAAAAGAGGGTAAGAACAGCTCCAAAAAATGGAATAACCAACGGAAGTAAAATCAAAATATTCATCATAACATATCCGTTGTGTTCATATTGTCAAGATCATCAGATTTTAGGCTTTTATAGTTCTGTTTAAATAAAACAATCAAAAAAGCCTGAACTCCAAAACCGATTACAATCGCCGTCAGAATAAGAGCCTGCGGAAGTGGATCGGCGAATGGTTCAAAAGGTGAAAGTGAACCTTCGGGCACAAAAGCTGCTTTCCCTTTTGTAATTCTTCCTATCGTAAAAATCAACATATTTGCAGCGTGACCAAGAAATGCCAGACCAAGAATTACCTTAACCAGACTTCTTCTCAATATTAAAAAGATGCCAACTGTGGTGAGGATGCCCGTTATCAAAGCGAGAAACAGAATCATTGGTTCCCCTCCTCTCTTGTATCTGCGAGAGTGAATATTACTTTCACAACCATTCCCGTTACAAGGAGATAAACTCCAATATCAAAGAGAACGGGAGTACCAAATTTCCCCATCACAGGGATGGGCAGATCAAGCCAAATGCCCGTCATAAATTCTTTTCCGGCAATCCAACCCGTGATCCCTGCCAAGAGTGCCACTAACAACCCTGCTGCAATCAGTTTTTGTGGTGACACATGCAACATCTTCTCAGCCTTTTCAACCCCATTTGCAAGAGTATAAAGAATGATGGCTGCTGCTGCCACAAGCCCGCCTACAAATCCACCACCGGGCTCGTTGTGCCCTCTGAACAAAAGGAAAAGGGAGAAAAGAAACATCCCGGGGATTATATATTTTACTGCTGTTCTCAGAATTAAGGTGGACATCTACCCCCCCTTCCTGACAAGTTTTACGAGTCCAAAAATTCCGATGGCAGCAATCCCAAGTACCATTATCTCACCCATCGTGTCAATGGCACGGAAGTCAACCAATATAACATTTACAATGTTTCTCCCCTTCCCTCCCGGAAGACTTTCGGCAGCAAAAAAGTTTTTAAGTTCGGTAGAGTGTTCATGAACATAAACAGCAAGAATAACAAATGTGATAAAAACTCCCATTGTGGAGGCAATGATTAAATCCCTGATTTTTGAATTTCTGTTCGATAGCTTCAGGAATTTTGGCAGTTTATAAATTGCCAAAACAAAAAGAATTACCGAGAGGGTTTCAATCGAAAGTTGTGTTAAAGCCAAATCGGGGGCACCATACAGGATAAAAACCAATGCCACGCCCAATCCCGTAATTCCAAGAGCCATAACTGCATAAAGTCTTGATTTTGCAACTGTTGCAATGATTGCTCCTGCGATAATTACCACTCCGGCAATTGCTTCATACATCTCCATTGATGGATCAATAACCAACTCGGTTAAATCAAGATGATAGAAAAAATATCCACCAACCAGCAACAATGCTGTTGCAAAAATTGTGATGATATAATTTCTGAGATATCCGTTTTGGAAAAATGAAGTTTGTCCCCTTGCAGTAAACATCAACAGATTAAGAGCTTTGTCATATAATTTGGAAGGCATTAAATACTCGAGTGGACCATAAACCTGCGGAAGCAGATACAATTTTTCGCGGACGGTATAGAGTCCATAACCGGCAATTATAGTCCCCAGGCTGAGGAAAAGAATAATGTTAAACCCGTGCCATAAGCCAAGCGATACATCAACAGTTTTGCCTGCAACAGGTGAAACTGCGAGCGACACCATTCCGGTGAGCAGATTTGAAGCCAAAATACCAAGAATCAACCCCATAGTTGCAGCTGTAACCGTTCCTGCGGTCAGAGTAAAATCTCCTTCATGTGGAGAAAGTGGAGTCTCTTTTTCAGGTGCAAAATATGGATGAATTCCGGCTTGAATTGCTGAATAAACCATAATCACGCCGGCAAACAACACTCCAAAAAAGAGAGCCGGTTCTCCTGACATTGCAGTTTCATATAACAATTCTTTCCCGACGAAGCCAACCATTGGAATTATCCCTGCCATCGAAAAAGCTGCAACTATCCCCGCATAAGCAGTAAAAGGCATTTTTTTCAAAAGTCCACCAAGGATTCTTACATCCCGGGTACCCGTGGAATGGTCGATAGCTCCTGCTGTTAAAAAGAGTGTGCCTTTGTAAAGTGCATGTGCTGTAAGGTAAACTATCATCGTAGTAAGCGCTATTTCAGAACCATAACCTGTTAACATAATCAATGTTCCGAGTACACTTAGTGTCGTATAAGCCAGAATTTTCTTCAAATCTGTCTGTTTTAATGCAAGAAAAGCCCCGACGACCATCGTTGCTCCGCCAAAAATCATCAGGGAGTCATTCCACAATCCAATTCCTGTGAAAACAGGATTTAATCTCGCTACAAGGAAAACTCCGGCTTTAACCATTGTGGCAGAATGAAGATATGCACTTACAGGTGTGGGTGCCTCCATTGCATTTGGAAGCCAAAAATGAAAAGGCACCTGAGCAGATTTTGTGAATGCTCCCCCAAGAATCAGAATAATTATTGGGACAAGGAGAGAACTCTCCCTGAGCATTGATGGATCGGAGATTATCGCCGAGATGGAAAATGTGCCGGTTACTGAATTGATCAATATTACTCCTGCGAGAAGAGAAAGTCCACCAATCCCGGTAACGAGCAAGGCTTGAAGTGCCGCATATCGCGACGCAAGATATTTGTGTTTAAATCCAATCAGCAAAAAAGAGGAAAATGAAGTCAATTCCCAAAAAATGAATAACAACAACAGGTTATCAGAAAATACTATCCCCAGCATTGCCCCCATAAAAATGAGGATGTAGATATAAAATTTTACTGTTTCCATCCCCTTGCCAAGATATCCACCGGCAAATAAAAATACAGCAGTGCCAATTCCCGTTATGATAAGTCCAAATAACAGGCTTAATCCATCTGACCGGAATGCCAAATCAACACCAATCGATGGTATCCACTGATATATTTCAGGAGTTATTGTAGCCGGTTTAAGATTAATAAATTCAAAAAGAAAGGATATAAAGAGCAGAAACGGGATAAATGCCAAAATAATACCCAATTCGCGTCCTTCCCTTTTTTTACCAATAAGGGGGACAAACGGGGCTACCAAAAATGGAATTAATATTTGGAAAAGTGTCATGGATTCCGTTGTTTGTGTAAAATGTTTTTTGTTTTCGGCGTCGTGGCACTACTAAATTAACGCCATTTTTTTAGTTTGAGTTCCTGTATCTAATTTTTAGGTGCAATTTTCCTGTTAATTAATATATTTTTGTCCACATACTTTTTAAACATTCCCGGAAACAAACCTAATGGCGAAAGACACCAAAGATCGAAAAATTGGAAAAAAAGGAGTGGATAAACCACAGCCCGAGTGGCTTGTATATTACAAAAAAAACAAAAGCTGGATACAAGGCATCGTTTTCACTATTGTGGTAATAATTTTTTTGATCATCAATAACACCAGAAATGAACCTGAAAGTGGCAACTATCCTCCGGGCATAACTGCCGACAGCGTAAATGCGCTTATGAAGGCAGAACCTGCTAAACCTGATACGATAGAAAAAGATACAGTTATTCTAAAATAGTTCGAATCTTTTTATTAATATCTGCATCAAACTTAATAAATTTTTTAATTGGAGACTAAATGAAACGAAATTTGTTTTTAGCTGCAACTGTGGTCATTTCACTTTTGACCCTGACAGCTTGTAATAAAAAGACCGAAGACCAGCCGGCAAATAATCAGCCTCAAAAGTTTGAAACTCAACCTGTAGAGCAGGCAACAGGTAAAGCTGCCGACTTTGTATTAAAAAGTGCAAAGGGTGGACAGGATATTAAACTTGCAGATTATAAAGGTAAAGTTGTAATTATTGATTTTTGGGCAACCTGGTGTGGCCCCTGCAGAAGAGGAGTTCCCGATCTCGTGAGCCTTCAGGAAAAATACGGGAATGATGTTGCCATAATTGGAATATCAGTTGACACCGATACTAAAGCCGATGTCCCCGGATTTATAAGCGAATACAAAATCAACTACCCAATCGCCTATGCCGATCAGGCAGTTGTGGCAAGTTATGGTGGAGTTGAGGCGATACCAACTTCTTTCATTATCGATAGAGAAGGTAACATCGTTGACAAACATGTTGGACTTGTTGACAAAAGTGTTTACGAAGAAGCCATCGCAAAATTGAAGTAAAACAATATTGTATAAAAAAAGAGCCATCTCATCAACGAAATGGCTCTTTTTTTTTGTTCTATTTCAACTTTAGTATCAAAAAGGAATGTCCATTAAGTTCCACCAATCCTTCGGGTGTCACTTTCATCTCTTTTCCTGTCATAAGATCAATACCTGCGGAGATTCCTGCTGTTTTTGACCCAAATCTTTCAAAAGCCACCGATTTTTTATTGTTTCCTCCATTTAAGGCAACCATAAATCTTTCACCATTATATTCCCTGAAATAGACATAAATATCATTCTCAGGGGGGAAATGGGTCAGTTTACCTTTCGTAAATGCAGGATTTGATCTTCTGATTTCAATCAATTTTTTCAGATGGTCGTAAAGATCGTTCTCTGCGGGTGTTCTTCCTGATACTGTAAAAGCATCACGATCGTCTTCTTTCCATCCACCGGGGAAATCAGCTCTGAGATATCCGTGATGGTCAGTCCCCTTGATCCCGATTTCTGTTCCGTAAAAAATTTGTGGTATCCCTCTGGTGGTCATCAGCAGTGCAAATGCATTTTTAAACTTTTGAGTGTTTCCATTTGCGCCAAACATGGCACGGTTTATATCATGATTATCCACAAAAGTTACAAGCTCGTGGGCATCTTTATAAAGATTATCCATTGCCAAAACACTGTATATTTTGTACAATGATTCTTTTCCCGACAGATAATCATAAAGTGCGTCTCTTAAACCAAAATCTGTGAGAGAAGTTATGTGATTATCAAAATTTGTCCTTGTTTTACTTCCACTTTGGAAATAGGAAAGAAATGCCGGTTCACCGGTCCAAACTTCTGCGACAATGTTAATTGTCGGGTATTCGTCTCTTATTTTTTTTGCCCAGTCAGCCATATATCCTTCAGAATTGTAAGGATATGTGTCTTCTCTAATTGCATCAAGTCCTGCATATTCAATCCACCAGATCGTATTTTGGGTGATATAATTTTGGACAAAACCGTTTGACTGGTTAAAATCGGGCATATAATCTGTAAACCAGCCTTCAACCACTCTCTTGATTGTAAGACTGTCGCCATTAATGTCTGCAAATCCTTGTTTATGGTGCATGGGGGGAGGAGGATTTTTAAGCGATCCAGAAATCCATTCGGGATGTGGAAGCTCTTTTGCCCATAAATGATCTTTGCTGAAGTGATTTGCCACATGATCAAGAATAACCTTGATCCCCCGTTTTTGCGCTTCTATAACCATTTTTTTATAGAGTAAATTGTCGCCAAGTCGTGCGTCAACTTTATAAAAGTCGGTGGAGGAATAACCATGATAACTTCTGAATGTATTGTTTTCAACCACGGGAGTAAGCCAAAGTGATGTAAATCCTAAATCTTTCAGATAATCGAGTTTATTTATAATCCCTTGAAGATCGCCGCCGTGTCTTCCATCATAAAATCCACGATCTGTTGATTCTGACAGTCCGTTAACCTTGTCATTTTTGGTATCACCATTAACAAACCTGTCGGGCATAACAAGATAGATAACATCATCCACTGAAAATCCACCCGGTTTTTTTCCTGATCTTTCAAGAAGTGGATAATTAAAGGTAGTTTCCTTACCGTTATTGGTGATAATAATCTTTTGATCACCCGAATTAGTCCCCTCGGGGATTTCGATATCAATAAAAAGATAACTTTTGTTAAAACTGTTAACTGCCTTAATTTTTAAACCTGAGACTGATTTGGCGGCAGCACCAAAAAGTTCGTTACCATAAACCATCAACTGAACCTTGTTGTTCTTCATCCCGGTCCACCAGTTTGGTGGTTCCACTTTGTTGATAACAGGTGATTGTGCATTGATATAAAAAACTAAAGAAAATAAGAGTATAACTGCTCTAATCATAATAACTTCTCCGGGGAAACTCTTCACTAAATTGAATCCAAAAATACAAAAAAAAAGCTGTCTCATAAGAGACAGCCTTAAAAATTATTCCGGCTGTTTTAACATGAATTTTTAATTCATATTAAAAACAGATTAGAACTTCCTGTCGTTCTTTGTCTGGTTGAAATACCAGCGAAGTTCGATATATGAAGGATCAGAAACACCTGTTCCACCACCAAAGCCTGTGATTTTCATCTTGGCATAGTGCTGATCAGTTGTGTATAAGAAGAAATAATTGGTTTCTCTGTCGCCTACGCTGAGTGTCCAGGTTGCATCTTTTGCAGGTGAATCTTCACCATCAGTGATGGTTGTTCCACCGCCAATTTTGAAGAATGTTTCTCTTGGCAGGTTAAAGATATTATCTTTTGCTGATGCTACGAGGAAACCGTTTGTTTTGTAGTAGATATCTACTGAATCTTTAGAAACACCGGAACCAATGAGTGAAGCTCTACCTGTTGAAAGGATAAGACCACTTGGAACTGCAGCTGTTGAATTTGATTCATAAATTCTGACAGATGTGTACTCTACCAATGGAATCTTGACAAGAGTTATGGATCTGCTGATATTAGCTGAATCTGCAGGAATTGTGAATGTAGTATCGTTATATCCTGACAACGAAAGGGTAATTGTGTTTGTGCCCAGTGCAAGTGTGATACCGGCAGGGGTTACAGAACCTGTGTTAACACCATTCAAATAAATTTTTGCTCCGGCAGGAGTTGAAGATATTGTGAAAGATGCAGCTGACAAGGTGATATTTCTTGTTATTGTCTGGTTGGCAACAATGGTAACACTGAATGTTGTGTCTTTGTAAAGAGTTTTTTTCAATGTAACGCTGTATGTGCCTGCGTTAAGTGTTAAAGAATCGCCTGTTTTTCCTCTGTTAGTTCCGTTTACATAAACATCTGCATTGGTTGGTGTTGATGTTACGAATAATTTTCCTGTATCAGGATTAAGTGGATTGGTTTCTTTGTTATCACAACCTGTGAAGATTGCCAAAAACGCAATTGTGAGAGTTGCAAAAATAAGTCTTTTTGTCATGTGATTTTTCTCCGATTTTATTGTTATTTGCTAAAACTAAATGTAACGGTTATTCCACCGGCACGTTTTTCGGTAAATGAGCCCGATATCGAACGACCATTTGGTGCTACGCTACCATTATAATTACCTGCTGACCTGGTCTGATCGTTGTCGCTCATTGAAAACGCTCCTGTTTCAGGATTTACACTACCTATAACACTGTGTGTAGCTACATTTCTGTAGTTCACTACAATAGTACCACTAAAATTGTTTCCGTTCTGATTTGTAATTCTCAGAGTGGAGGTATAATTGGCAACTTTGCCCTGCCAGGTGCCTACAACTGAAATTTCTTTTTTCGCTTCAGTGGAGTCAACTTTCGAAGTATCCTTCAAAGCTGTGGTGTCAACGACCTCTTTTGTCGTGTCGGTTACCACTTTGGTGGTGTCTGGCGTCTCAACCGGTTTCTCTTTTTTTGTACATCCGACAAAAAATAGTGTTGAGGCAACAAAAAGAATGGTTAAAAGTCTTATTTTACTGTTCATTTTGCAATATTATTTGTGAAAAAACTTTTTTTATGAATCTAACTTACAAAGATATAAATATCAATCAACAAAAACTGTGACAAAGATATAAATATCAATTAACAAAAACTGTGACATAGATATTAAAATAAATTGACCCCAAAACTAAAAACGAACAATCTTGCAGTAATTTTTCTTGGCACTCATGTGTTTGGTGTGTATCTGCTCTCCGGAAAAAGGAAGATCAACTCAAAGAGCTTTACCATTTACCCGCTCGAAGACCAGGTACCTCACTCCATCTTCCCAAAACAGTTGCCGCCGGAACTCTTGAAAAGAATTCAAAAAAGCAATATTGTTGTTATTCCAGATATTTCTCTTCTTTGCATCGGTAAAAATAAAGAAAAAAATATTACTTTTTCAAATGATACGATAGATGACCTTTATGAGTATTTAATCACGGTGGGGGTGAAAAACCCTGTAATTATCTCGTCACTTGCCTCAATAGAAATACTTTTTCACTATTACTCGAGGTCACTAAAATTTTTCCCCGATGATAAAACCTTTATCCTTTCAGGAAACGATGATCTTGTATTCGAAGCCCGACTAAGGGGCAGAGGCCTCGCTGAAGCCAGATTAATCGATTTTGATGATTTTGCTGCGTCCACTCACAACTACGAAGATTGTGACCACTTGATAACATTTTCTTCTGATCCCTATGCTTTCAGATTTGATGAGGTACTTCCGGGAATTGAAAACCCTGTGGTTTCCTGCGGACATGAAGAAAATTTTCCGCTCTCTCCTCACACTGAAGACGGCAAATCCTATAAGGGTGTCTTTAATATTTGCGAGATGGTAAGCGAGTTGTATTACACAAAAACGCTGCCTGTTCCCGGTTTGCTTACAGCAGAGGAAATAGAGCACGCCGCCTCGCATATTAAAACAAGAAGAGTTCAAACAATCAACAGGACATTTCTTGTTTTGCTTATTCTCCTTTTTCTCTATTTTGTTTATGCCCTCTTTGATCTTGTTAGCCTGAATGGAGCCCGTTCAGATCTTGATGCCTGTAAATTGAAAAACAAGGAACAATTTGCGTTGGTTAATGAATACGGAGGGAAAATTAAACTGATACCTGAAAGTAAATCATTGATCGATTCAACCCGGGCCAAATTTGTGGAGTTATCCGGTTTTATCGCTATCATTGAAGACTACACTCTCGACAAAAATATCCAAATAACGAAAATTACTCTTCAACCGAATAGATATATCTATATAAGGGGATATACAGATTCTCCCGGTGTAATCTCAACTTTTCTCGAAAAATTTAAAGGCTCCCAACTCCTCAGTTCTGAATCTTTACAAACAGGAACAGAATATTTCACAGCTTTTAAAGCGATTATTCCGTGGAGTGTAAAATGAACCTCAAAAGTTATCTTAAAGATGTTAAACCGGCAATCATTTTCCTCGCTGCCGGGTTGGTTCTAATTGTTATTCTTGCCACTGTGATCAATCCATCCAGAAGGGAGATAAAAAACGAATTCGCCTCTCTCGGGATATCACCCGGTGATGATATTGGTAAAGCCATTAAATTGTCTGAAGAAAAGATCAACACAGCTCTCAATAATACTGAAGGAATAAACCATACTCTTTTTGAATCGGTTGAACTCCGTCAACTTAGGATGATGATCGACAGCATCAAACTTTCCCTAACCACCGGTTTTCAGTTTTCTATCAGTGAATTGGATGAATCCTCTCTCCCGGGCTTAAAAGTTAAAAATTTTAACCTGAAAGGACGCTCGTCATTTTTGGGGCTTTCAGGGTTTATTTCAAGTATTGAAAATTACCCGAAATTGATGCGTTTCTCCTCCGGGAACATCAAATATTACGGAGTATTGGAACAAAGCGTTGCTTTTGTGGAATATGACCTGAATTTAGCCGTTTTCCTCCCCTCCGGAAGATTTTATCTCCCCCCGATTGCTGATGTTGAAGATATCTATTTTGAGCAAGTGGATTTTTTCCTCCCGTTTATCGAGGACATCAGCTATTTTTCCGATCCTTCAGCAATTGACCTCGCAGATTATGAATTAAAATCGATTAAAGGTGGGGATGCCTATTTTCAGCATCTCAGATTTAATGAACAAAAAATTTTACAAGCCGGAGATGAAGTAAAGAATGGTATCATCACAGAAATTAATGAAAATATTGTGAAAATTATGATGATAAAAGGGAGCGGAGCTGATTTTATTGAATTAAAACAACCTGAATGATTATATTAAAAAATACAAATTTGTGGAATTTCAATGAGCCTGATTTTAGCGGTCGACGACCACGAACAAAATATTAAATACCTTGAAACAATTCTCAAAAGAGAAAAACACGATTTCATCTTTGCCTATGATGGCGAAGCCGGAATGAAAATGGCTTACGAGTATCTGCCTGATCTTATCCTGCTCGATATCATGCTCCCCGGCATGAACGGACTTGAAGTTTGCCAACATCTAAGTTCTGATGAAAAAACTGCTGACATCCCGATTATCCTGGTTACTGCGAGAGTTTCCGCTGAAGATACTTCTATCGGCTTAAAAGCCGGTGCACATGATTATGTAAAAAAACCTTTTGACAGAATCGAAATAATCGCAAGAATTCACGCTGCTCTCAAGTTCAGAGAGATAAGAAAACAGATGATCGAATCTGAACGACTAAACATGTTTGCTGCCACAGTGGTTACCGCCAACCATAAGATAAAACAACCTTTGACTGTTATAAAATTGGCTGTTTCAGCTCTTAAACGGGAACTGAACAAGGAAGAACTTTCTAAAGAAGCAATTTCCAAACGAATCGATTATATTGATACCGCCGTTAATGATGTCGCTTTTATCCTCGATCAACTAAAAGAGATTCAGGAACCAAAAATGTCGGACTACATAAAAGATGTAAAAATGGTTGATATCGACAATTCACCCAAACTTACGGAGCCTGAAGAATAAAACCATTTTCCCGTTTTCAGACTGAAATAAGGGTCAGACCCGACGATGTGGATATGAACAATCATGTTCATTTCACTAAATATCTCGATTATGTTCTGGCTGCAAGATATGACCAAATGGAAAACAACTACAAGTTTCCAATGGATGAATTTGTTAAATCCGGTCTTACCTGGGTTGTCTCCAAAACCACAATTGAGTATAAAAGATCACTCGTGATGGGCGATGTGGCTCTTGTTGAAACAGGCATCCACTCATACAGTGGATCAAACTGTATAGTTGACTTCGTAATCTACAATAAAAAAACCAACAAAATTGTTGCAAAAGGCGATTTTTTCTACACTCTTATCTCAACCACAACCGGCCGACCGGTAAAACTTACAGACGACATTATCTCCCGCTACTCAGTTTAAACAAAAAAAAGGCTGCCCCTTTTGAGACAGCCTCTTCACAATTAATAGTGTTAATTGTTAATCTTTTTTAGCATCATCCTTTTTTGAAGCTGACGGATGTGTCACCTTCTCAGGAATTGGATGAATTTTACTTTCTGTATTATGGCAGCTCATGCAGTCGATATCTTTTGGATCAAACTTTTCAACTTTTGACATCTTATCCTGATGGCATGACAAACAATTCTCAGATTCTTTTGGATTTGCAATTTTATTGGTTGCAGCAATCTCTTTTGCTTCAGGTTTGTCCAAGGCATCCGCAGCTTTTGCATGATTGGTCTGGAGCCATGCTTTATACTCGTCAAATTTGTTTTTGCCCTCTTTGTGACAACTTCCACACATTTTAATCTTGGCGTCTTTTGGAGCTTTTTGTGCTACCGCTGTTCCGGCCGAGAAAACGATTATTAGAGCAGCAAATAATGCTAACTTTTTCATATTGTACTTCCTTACCTAATTAATTTTTTTCGCAACAATAAAATAATTCACAATTTAATTATATGCAAGTTAAATAGTAAACTACTTTCTCATTTCTTATACTTTTGAATATCACAGAAAGTTCCACACATATTATTCATCTTAAAATCTTAAATTGCAGATCAAAATCTTAGTGAATATGGCAAAGAAAAAAAACTCCACTTTATCCCGGGAAAACTTTCCGGTTGATCTCCTCCCGGTTGGGATATTGATTTTTGACAACAACCTGTTAGTCAAGTATGTTAATCCCGCTCTTTTACGAATGGGAGTGATCAATCATGAAATTCCGGATGAGTTTGTCGGAACAAATTTGTCTGAAACCTCTCTCTTCCCGAATATCGATCTTAAACAAGAGTTTAAGTTGATAATGCAGGGTCATTCCTTCGAAAAAGAGATAAAAAGAGTTTTCTCAAAAAACGGCGATATGAGTGTTGTTGCAAAAGCAATTCCCGTTTATGATGGTGATAATTTCACCGGTGGAGTTATTGTTATTGAAGACCTTCGCTCTATCCCTGAAATAAAAATGCGCTCTTCCATCGCTTTGGATCGTTCAGGAGATATTCTTGCAACCACTTTTGATACTGTTTTTGTGACGACAGAAAAAGGAGAAATTTCCTTCTACGGCGGCAGGCACATGAACAACCTCTTCCCCGGTGAAAAAGATATCCTCAAAATCAACATTTTTTCATTACTGACGAATCTTGATAAAAAAATTATTAAAAAGATCGAGTATGGCACAAAACACCGGATAATACACGAAACAGGAGGAGAAATTTTTCACCTGGATGTTAGAATTACTCCATTTGAAAGCAATACAAGTAAACAATATTTCCTCTTTATTATCGAAGACATCACCTCCCGAATCACTGAAAAGGAAGCTTTCAACAATCAGATTTCAGAACTTGAAGAGTTTGCTTCACTCGCGGATGAAGGCGGTCTCGCACTTTTTTCAATTGATAATTCAGGTAACATAACAAGTTGGAGCAAAGAAGCTGAATCCTTTTTTGGGCTTAAAAAAATTGATGTATTTGGTAAATCAGTAAATCATATTATTCCGTCATTTGACTTGAAAGATGGCCGAAAATTCTTTAAATCGGAATATCTGATAAAAGAAGAAAAAGGTTTTGGCGAGTTCAGAATCGTGAATCGAAGGTTTGATTCCAACGGTAAATCGATTGTCATCTGCCGCGACATAAAGGAGGAAGAACAAAAATTATCCGAACTGGAACTCTCTTACCAGCAAATAACAGAAATGTTGAATTCGACCGAATATCTTGTTTGTACCTTTGATTCTGAAGGCAAAATAACCAAAGGAAATCTCAAGTTTTATTCAACTTTAGGGTATGACCCCGGCAGAAATGACATCACTTTGTACGATATCTTTGATGAAAAAGAATTTGACCTTGATGAAATTATTAACAAAGGGAAAATTAAAAAGACGCTTCCTGTGAAAGTTGGTTTGGGAAAATCTTTCACCGGTGAAGTAATGTTTGTTTATAATTCGATTCAAGGTGGACTCTTCGACTCTTTTGGATGCCTCATAAGGGATATTTCTGCAGAGGAAAAAGCAGCTCAGGATATCCTTCTCATGCAATCAATCTTCGAGACTTCAAATGACGGTATCGCTGTGGAAACGGGTGGAGAGGTTATTTTTGTAAACAACAGTTTTGTAAGAATTTTCGGCTATAATTCAGAACTTGAAATAGTTGGCAGACCAATTTCAAATTTCTTCTCCGCCGTTGGTGACACTTTAGCCGATAACGATTTCTCCACGGGCGACTCGGGTAAAGAATTTAATGGCTTAAAAAGTGACTCAACAAAATTTCTTGCTGAAGTATCCACCGCCTCTTTCGAATTTAACAACAAAACTTTTAAGGTTCTGATTATAAGAGATATCACCCAAATCAGAATGTCTCAAAAATTAATCGAAGATTCTGAAGCCAAATACAGAAGTATTGCTGAAAACATCGACGATTTTTTGTGGGTCTCCGAACAGGTTAATGGCGTCTTGCAACCGGTATTTGTAACTGCATCATTTGTGGCGATGACGGGATATAAAATCCAGGATTTTGTTGGCAACAATCAGTTCTGGTTTAAAATTATTCACCCCGAAGATATTCAACAATATTTTCAAGACCTCAAAAATCTCTTCAGAAACAAATACAAAAACAGTGGTTCAGTCGAAGTAAGAATTCTTACCAGAAACGGGCTTGCAATTTGGATTAGAAACAAAATTACCGTCGTTAGAGACGGGGACAAAATAATTAAGATGTTTGGTCTGGTGTCAGATATCACCAAGCAGAAACAGGCAGAGCAAGAGATCAGACTTTCAACTGAAAATCTAAAAAGCCTGAATGAAGCCAAAGATCGTTTTATCTCGATCATATCTCACGATATGAGAACTCCCTTCAGTTCTATTCTCGGGTTTACCGATTTTCTGCTATCGGAAGAGATGAACCCAGATGAGATGAAAAAATATGTCTCCTATATACAGGATTCAACAAAAATTATGCTTGGGCTTGTAAATTCACTGCTCGATTGGACCAGACTGCAAACAGGGAGAATGAAATTTGAACCCGTAAAACAAAATCTGAACCTGATAGTCAGCAAATCATTTTCTGCTGTCTCGGGAACCGCACTCCAAAAGTCGATCAACCTTGTAAATGATGTACCTGACGACATAACTGTATTCGTCGATCAAAACCTGATTTTGCAGGTCTTCAACAATCTGTTCTCAAACGCCATCAAATTCACTCCGGCAGGCGGCAGAATCTCTGCGGGAATTACCGGCAAGATAAACGGGAGATTTCTTGAAGTGTTTGTGAAAGATTCCGGGGTTGGCATCAGGGCAGAGGATATTCCAAAAGTTTTTAAGGTCGATACAAAATTTACAACTGTGGGCACGGCAGGTGAGAAGGGTACCGGGCTTGGACTGAGTCTTGTTAAGGAAATTATAGAAAAACATGGAGGCACCATCGACCTCGAAAGCACACCCGGTGTTGGTACCAGTTTTATATTTACGATCCCCGCAGCTTCCTCAAAAATTATTCTTGTTGAAAGCAGCCCCACCGACAGGGTTTTATACACTAAAATTATTGGTAACCTTGCCCGCGGTTACGAAATTGAACAATTTAAGGATATTGAAAGTGCTGTTGCTGAAATTCAGGTGAGTGTGCCGGCTGTTATTATCAGTGGACATGCTTTTGCCGATGGCACCGGTCTTGATCTCATTAAAAAAGTTCATGCCATACCGGAAAGAGCCAAAATACCGGTGATTATTCTCGGAAACAATCTGGGCAAAAGTGAACAATTAGCTTACAAAGAAGCCGGTGTGGAAGAGCTTTTTAATAAACCAGTCATCTTGCAAAAATTTAAAGATGCAATCCAAAACTCGGTTAAAACCATCTTTAACGGCAGAAGTTTGAATACATAACGGTGAATATTGAACAACTCATCCCGGGCATTCCTCCCTAAAGGGAGGAATACCGGGATTTTTTTTATAATTTGAGCCTGAGACCTGCGTTGATTCCGAGGTAGGTTCCTGTTGAAGAGGAATAACTTACAGAACCGGAGGTTGCTGTCATCTGACTGAATTCCTGTCCAAGAAGTGCATAACGAATATTTACATCAATGTCAGCTACAATTCCAACACCGATCAAAACACCTGCACCAACTGAAAAATATTGTTTTGTCTCTGATTTATCTTCAGTTTTAATAGCCATCGAGTTTCCTGAAGTTGATTCAAGAAAAACATTTTTTGATGAAGCTATTCCAACTCCAAGTGTCACTTCGCCATAAGGACGAATTGCAACCGGTACAAAATAATATCTTGCATTAACGGTTAAAGGAATCAGGTTTAAAGGTGCGTCAACATCGACAGTCGCTGTTGAACCTGTACCGGTTTTCAGCTGTGTTGCAAAATAGTCGTTATTAAACTTAAATGAGTAATAACCAACCGAAGCTGATAATTCAATTGGGATTGGCAAAGGTAATACTAATGTAAGACTTCCACCGACACCCGTTTTGTAGATATCGCCCATATCACCTGAAGGTACTGCAACTCCACCACTAATGCCCAATCCAAATTTTGGAATAATCTGGCCAAAGCTCAGCGAAACAAACGATAAAATGAAAAGAAATGTATATATCTTTTTCATGAATACTCCTTGATTTTGTGAATTAAATTAAGTAAAATTATAACGACGCAATATAGTATTTTTAAAATAAAAAAGGCGTATTTGCAAATACGCCTTAATTAAATTGCATACCAATCTGAAGTTTTAGTTACTTCTGGCTCGTTTTATCAAAATGTTGTAAAGTGCCTTTGACAGGTATTTAATATCTGTAATTACACCATATTTTTCATACGCGCTTAAATAATTTTTTTCCGAATTGATAATCTCTTCAAGAGTTTTAGGAAGATCAGCATAAAACGGAGGTAATAAACCGGGCTTGTGTTTCAACCGCATTTCCCTCAGCTCTTCATCGTAGAGACTCAAATAATGAGTACTAAGAGGACGAACACCAACTAATTTAAGGTCTCCCTTAAAAAAGTTGATAAACATCGGGAGCTCATCTATCCACAACTTACGCATGATTCTTCCCCAATAAGTCACACGGAAATCATCTTTGATTTTTCCACCCTCTTGCAGATTGTTCCTCTCAAAAATATACCTTTGCAGATATTCCGAGTAGGGATGCATGGTTCTGAATTTATAAACATGAATAACTTTGCCATTCTTCCCGATTCTTCTCATCCTGAACAAAGGACCATACGATGGTTCTTCATTATATTCGGGATCGGAAATCTTTTTAACCGCAAAATATGTCTGCTCTTCAAAAGCTTTATAATCAACGATGTCAAAACCGCATGAAACAAGCCTCCCCAATACTTCCGTAAGGGAATAAACCCGGTTTGAACCTCCGGTAAGGAAGAAGTAAATCTTGCGTGTTATTTTTACTTTTGGGAACACACGATGAAACATAAAGTCAACAAAGTATATCGGGGCTGCAAGCCATTTTTGATACTTGCTAAAAATTCTTCTTCTTCTCTGTCCAAAAGTTTCAAAGGTTCCGATGAACACACCATTCTCAGGAATTTTGCGATTAACGGCTTCAAAAAATTTATTGAGATATCGGATATGATTAAGAGTTCTGATGTTTACAAAATCACTTACTTCATCTTCAGAAAGTGATTCAACATTAAATTTGGAGGAAGTATGTAATACTTTGGTGCCGGGATTGGCGAGACTAACATGTTGCCTGATGAAATTTAATGCCATCGAACCAACAGTATTGGCAATCCTGTAGTCGAGCATTATATTCTCAACCGGGATTCCTTCGCTTACAGCAGAGTCGTAACTCTCGTAAGGATAAGCCGTTTTGTTCTTTGTAGAATTTGATTTCATAGGTTCAAATTAGATTTTTATTAAATTCACGCTGTAAAAATATCTTAGTCTGGTGTAAAATATTATGACCCATATCAAGTTTTCTCCATAATTTAGATTTTAGTGACAATTATCACATTATCACTATTTTAGTTACCGGGGTATTTTAAGTCGGATTCTTTGATTGAATACGACCATTTTTCTTCCCCTGCTACATTGTAAACAGTGCATTTTAAAATTCGTTCCTTCTTTTTACCAAAAACTGATATTCTGGCAAAATTCCTTTCAGTTACAAGCGTTCCATCCTGCCTGTAAACATTGTTTTCCTTCAAAGCATAGTTGCTTGGACCCGCTGTAAATGTAGATATTGTGAACTCATGTAATGGATATGATTTCTCCCTCGGCATAATATCCAACTCGGTACTGTGACGATCGCCTGAAAGAAAAATTACTCCGTTTATCTTTTCAAGCTCAAGCTGATCGAGTATCCACTGCCTTTCCTGCTCATAATTTGCGTAATTTTCGAGCACTTTGGCAGAATTAAGAAACTGCCCACCCATACATACAATTTTAAAAGTTGCCTTGCTGCTCGCAAGAACATCAATCAACCACTCTCTCTGATCTTTCCCAAGAATAGTTCGATCTCCATTTTTCCTGTCATTGGGTGTCCGGTTGTATCTGTTGTCAAGAAGAAAAAACTCTACATCCGAATAATTGAAAGAGGTGGTTAAGCCGGGTTTCCCGTCAATTCCATAACCCGGATTTCCCCAAAACATTTTAAAAACATCCAGAGCATCCTGCTTGTTACGCCATCCTCTGTCACTATCGTTGTTACCATAGTCGTGGTCATCCCAGATTGCGTAATGATGCATCGAAGAGAGCATTTCCTGCATCTCTTTGTTCGAGCGTGAATGTGTATAACGATAAATCATTCCATCACGGGTTGACCATTCAGCTTCCCTGAAATAAACATTGTCGCCAAGCCACAACATAAAATCACCCTTTTTTGCGGTTATGGAGTTAAATATCTCATACTGTCCGCCATAGGGTTTGCCCGGTCGGTCATAAGGTTCATCATTTATATATGCGCAACTGCCGGTTATAAAGGAAAAATCGGTGGCATCTTCTCGCCATTCCCACAACTTCTGAGTTTTAAATGTAAATTTGTACGGCTTTTCAACCTTTTTCCCATCCACAAAAACATCATAGAAGTAGGTATTTCCCGGTTCAAGTCGTTTAATACAGAATTGAGCCGTAAATCCGTTCGATGCCTCTGTATTAATAGATGAAGTTTCGAAAGTCTCGGAAGGATTTTTAGAATTATTATAGATTAAATAAACTTTTGAAGCCGATCTGGTTTGTAGCCAAATCAAAACTTCTCTTTTTTCAGAATAACACGGCATTGGGCCCGACGACAGAAGTTCTGCCTGCCCATATACACCAATCTGGAGGAACATTAAGGCAAGTAACACCAGGAAAGATGGTAATCTTGTGTTACTGAGTCTGCCCTCGCGTTCAAAAAGTGACATTGTTTTCACTATTTCTCTTTTTTATATGAGCAAATAAAATATAAATTAACATCAAATGCAAACAATTAAATATTATTAAACCAATTTTTTGTAGAAATATTACTACAAAATATTGAGACCGGCTTCAATCACCGGTCTCATTATTTCAATTATCAGACTGCATCAATTATTTGACTGATCACATTTTCCTGATTATTTCCACCAAAGAGCGTAAAAACTTCTCTTCCATTCCCTACGAGAGCATCCCGATCACCCATGGCTTGTGCAACAACAAGTGTCCCAAAAGACATGCCTCCCTCAGGCTTTCCGGTTTCATCCGGAATTAAACAATCATTTTCTATCCCGGCAATTATCTGGATGAACATACCATGACCCGAGTCTCCTTTATGGAGTTGACCAGTTGAATGAAGAAAGCGTGGACCATAGCCTGTTGTAACCGCAATTTTATATTTACCTTGGAAACGGCATCTAAGTTCCTGCAAAAGTTTATCGGTCTCCGGTGAAGCTTTTACATAAGCCTGAATCGACAAATAACTTCTATGATCATCGCCGGGATTGCCTTCATGCATCTTCTTCATGAACTCTACAATTGCCGGTTTAACAGCACGAGCAGACACATTCGCAACAACTTTTAAACCATTTTCTTCAAAAACCACTTCGGGTTCGGGAAGTTTACCATCATCTTTGAATTTTTTCAACACAGCTCTCGCTGAGATTTTGGCAGATTCAACATCGGGCTGATCAAATGGCTGAATTTTCATCCCCCAACCCGCAATTGCTGTAGCAACCTCCCATCTTAAAAATTCATATCCGATAAAGGTGTTATCAGGTATAATTATTTCAACTCCCGGATGCCCGGCAGCAACAAGCGCATCAAATTTGTTTTTTCCTTCACCTGATTTTTCATCAGAGAGGTAAACAAATATCCTGTCACCGGCATAATCAGAAGGATTCAATATTTTTTCACCTTCAACGGGAAGGATACCCTTGCCGGTTTTTCCCGTACTTTCAGCAATCAATTGTTCAACCCAGGGTCCAAAACAGGAATAAACACCCGGTGTTATAAATGTTACTTTGTCATAAGCAAGATTTGCCCCGGAGGCAAGAAGAACTCCCAGTTTGGCAGGTGTCCCATTACTCATCTTTGCTTCTGAAGCCATTAACAATGTCTTCTCCAAAACATCCTTGATGTCAATGCCCATGAGAGCCGCCGGTACCATCCCAAAGAGTGAAAGTGCTGAATACCTTCCACCAATATTGGGATCATTCAGAAATATTTTCCGGAACCCAAGTTCTTTTGCCATCTCTTCGAGCCCACTACCCGGGTCGGTAATAGCCACAAATCTTTTTGAGGCCTCCACTTTCCCCAGTTTTGCTGCGACTGAAGTATAAAAATATTTCATGAATGAGAGTGTTTCCACCGTTCCACCTGATTTGGTGGAAACAACATAGAGTGTCTTTTTGTCTGCAAGTTTCGCTTCTTTTTCGAGTACAGCAGCAGGATGAGTACTGTCAAGTATTTCGAGAGAAAGGTACCCGTCAACTTTACCAAATGCCTGACTAAAAACTTCTGGAGCAAGTGATGACCCACCCATCCCGAGAAGCAGTCCGTTGGTGAAACCTTCTTTTTTTACACCGGCAACAAAATCATTAATTTCGTCAAGCGAATTAAGTGTGTTAATCGGGCTTTGTAACCAGCCGAGTCGGTTTGATATCTCAACGGGAGAATCACTCCACACTGTAAAATCACCTTCATGGATTCGTTTGGGAATCTCCATTTTGTTAAGCTCACTGAGCATTGAGTCGAACGATTCAGTTAAAACAGTGGGGAAACAGTTGAATTCGTTATTCATCCTTAAAATTATAAGAGCTTTTTTCTCTATTGATCCAAGAAGCGAATCAAACGAATCTTCAAAAGATTTTACTCCATCAATCTGGAGTTTTCTGGTGATTTCATCTATGTTTATACCTGCTGATTTTAATGCCTCAAATTGGGCTTCAGCTTCATCAACTCCCTTGTCAAGTGTGACGGCGAGTTTACCATGATCAAGAAATGAATCGATTGTTGCCGGGGGCATCGTGTTTACAGTTGGACTTCCAATTAATTCATCAACATAAAGTACATCAGAGTATGCAGGATTTTTTGTTCCGGTGCTCGCCCAAAGTACTCTCTGTGGCATTGCTCCTGAAGAAAGCAGACTGTTCCATCTTTCTCCCGAGAACAGACCATTAAACTCTTTAAATGCGATTTTTGCATTGGCAACAGCGATTTTCCCTTGCAGATCTTTATTTCCAATTTTGTCAAGTGCTGAATCACAAGCAGAATCAACTCTACTTACAAAAAATGATGCAACAGAAGCGACTTTTGAAACATCTCCACCATTCTTTTTTAATATCTCAAGTCCTTCAATAAATGCCTTCGCTGTTTCGATATAACTCTCGATTGAAAAAATGAGTGTAACATTCACAGAGATACCGTGTGAGATCAACTCCTTCACAGCAGGAATCCCCTCTTTGGTAGCTGGAACTTTAATCATAAGGTTGGGCGCTCCAACTGTCCGGTAGAGCCTTACTGCCTCTGCGATTGTTCCGGCTGTTTCGTATGCGAGTTTTGGATTCACTTCAAGACTTACATAACCATCAAGTCTGTTGGTTCGCTCATAAACAGGAAGCATCATCTTACATGCAGTTTGTATATCTCTGATAACCAACTGTTCATATATCTCAAGAGTGGAACAACCTTTTGCCAACAGTTCTGCAATTTCAGAATCGTAAGAATTACTTCCGGCAATTGCCTTCTCAAAAATAGTTGGATTTGAGGTGATACCTCTTAATCCTTCGCTAATCATATCCAGAAGTTTGCCGCCTGAGATATAATCACGGCTGATAAAATCGAGCCAGAGTGACTGACCAAGTTCTGCTAATTTTTCAATTTTGCTCATTTTCGAATCCTTTTAAAGTTTTCAGACAAGTCCGGCTGCAATAAAAGCAGCTCCGTTCAGCCCTGCATTGCTGTCTTTGATCAAATAAACCGGTGTATCTTTTACAATATAACTCAACCTTCCCTTGTTGATGTAAGATGCAACAAAAGAACCTTCCATAAACTTGGAAGCGATTTTTGGTGGTATTCCCCCACCGAGATAAACTCCTCCCGTAGCCATGAGAGTCAGGACGAGATTACCCGCTTGTGAGCCGAGAACTCTTGCAAATATTTCAAGAGCGAGCACAGCAAACTCATCAGTTCCCTCAAGTGCAAATTTTGAGATCATTGCCGCTATGTCTTCGGTTTTAATGGCTTCGAGTAATTCATCTCCGGGAACTGCAATTTTTGTATCATTTAAAAATTTGAATATAGCCTTAAGCCCCAATCCTGAAGCCACTCTCTCAACACTCACTCTGCCATACTCCGCACGCATAAATTTCATCATTTCAACTTGAAGATCGTCTGTTGGGGCAAAATCTGCATGACTTCCCTCGGAAGGGATCACTTTAAATTTACCGTTATCAAGCGGAACAAGAAACCCCTGTCCCAAACCTGTTCCCGGTGCAAGAATAGCCTTTACACCATCCACTTTTGGCCCGGCGCCATCATATACAGTTAAAATATCGTCATCATCCAAAAAAGGAACAGCCGAAGCAAGCGCATATAAATCGTTCACTAATTTAAAATTTGGTATCCCTGTTGCTTCAGCAATTTTCTTTTCATCCATTGCCCATGTCAGGTTTGTGGAACTGCTGATTCCATCAACCACGGGACCCGGAACTCCGGCACACCCCGTCTGAATATCATATCCGGTATCTTTTAAAAAGCCGCATATCATCTCTTCAAGACTGCTAAATTCATTACTCACATATCGTTCACTTTTGTGAGATTTTAATTTTTTACCTTCAATCGAAAAGACAGAAAGAGCAGTTTTTGTTCCTCCTGCGTCACAAGCCAAAATCATTTTTTCTCCATTACTAATATTTACTAAATTTTTACGGCAACCGGTAGGCAGCTGAATCGAGATACCAGAAAACACCAAATCTTGCGTTAAAAACGAGTCCTGCGGGATAGTGTTCCCTTTTTTTATGGTTCAGGATCCCGTCGAGCACATCCTTTTTTTCTTTGCCGTATGCCAAAAATATCACTGTTCTACAATTGTTTATAAGTCTGCCCGTAATGGTAATTCTGTTTTGCCCGGTATTCGGGTTAACACTATTTACAACAAACTTTTTACTTTCCATTAATTTGATATCAGGAGGAAAGATTGATGCTGTGTGCCCGTCAGTGCCGACTCCAAGCAGGCAGATATCAAATCTTATTTCAGAAGCCAACTCTTTTTCAAGCAATTGTGAATATCTTTCCACTTCCGCAGAAGGTTCATTCTCTCCAAATATCCGGAAAATATTTTCATCCCGGATTTTAAGCGGATCCAGGAAAAGTTTTTTTGCAGTTCCAAAATTGCTTTCCTGATCATCGGGTGCCACACATCTTTCATCAACCCAAAAAAACTTTACTCTGTTCCAGGAAACTTCTTCCCGATACTCTTTTGCGAGTAACATAAAAAGCATGTTTGGAGAACTTCCACCCGAAAGTCCAATCGTAACAAATTCATTTGTCTCGAGTATTTCCCCAATTTTTCTTACAATGAAGGCGGCGCATGCGCTTACTGTCATCTCCGGATCGGGATAAATCCTTATTACATCCTGCATTTAAAGCTCACAATAGTTTTCGT